>Ga0209061_1000384_pt1 | contig 121329 bp, 100 predicted proteins | sample Coa_R1_10_FD_187157 | JGI IMG/M metagenome (GOLD analysis project Ga0209061, IMG submission 187157) | Surface soil microbial communities from Centralia Pennsylvania, which are recovering from an underground coalmine fire - Coalmine... | ecosystem: Environmental > Terrestrial > Soil >... | reverse complement strand
CAACGAGATCGGGTTCGGTCCGATGTTGTCGGTCAGGGTCATCACCACGGTCCAACTGGAAGGGTCGAGGATCGTGATCGAATTCGAACCGTTGTTGGCCACATTCACATACCCGGTGGCCGGATCATACGCTACCGCCGAGGGATCGGCTCCGACCGGGATCTGGGCCCGAACCGTACCGGAACCCGGCTGTAACACCATCAACTCCCCCGTGGTCGGGGACGGCTCGCCCAGGATCAGCACCTGCCCCAGAACGACCTCCTCCCTCGTAGGCACCATCGACAGCGCCACGGTTCCCGTAATCCCCAGCGATGTGGTGCTGATGAGCACCACCTCATCGGTTCCTTGGCAGGCCGCATAGAGATGACTTCCGCTCGGCCCGACGACCAAGCCCATGGGAATCGACCCGGACGGCAGAGTCACCGTGCCCAGAGAGGTCGTGTTCCGAAACGCGAGGACGGTTCCAGCCTTAGGCTGGGCCACGAACAGGTCCCCGGTCGGCCCAATCGCGAGCGGCCCGGGGCTCACCACGCTAATCGATCCCAAGATGCTGGAGTTGCTGCTGTCGGTCAGGATCCAGATGTGGTTGGTCCCGGGATCTGAGACGTAGACGACGTGGAAGGTGGGATCGAAGGCCAACCACTCGGGAGTGGCCCCGGTAGGTAGATAGGTCGAATTTGCTATCAGAGGTGCTCTCGCAGCCGAAGAACCGCAGGTGCTACCGGACACAACTTGGACTGTCGCTTGGTTGGTAACACTCACGAAGACCAATCCATTCTGGCTGGAGACTAGATGTGTTTCATCGAGGTAACTACCACGAACTCCGCCGGACCCCCCGACTTGGTTGGGCATATCTGTCAGGGTGTTCACACAATAGGTGTGGTAGCACGCAGTGCCATCGCATCCGATGATGAACTGGCCGCTGTTCGGAGAGGTCAGCACCTGCTGGGTAGGATCCGGGCCGACCCAGATCTTGTTCGATGCCGCTATCGGAAGTACGGTGACCGAGCCTGCAGTGGCGCTCGGAGCTGCGACAAAGACCCGCCCTTGGGCAACATCATACGAGAGGGCCGTCAGCCGTGACGTTCCAGTGACCGAAAACACATCACGATCCGCCCATGTCGTCATGTTAGGGCTCCCAAGCACATAGACTTCAGAGGAGGCCCCGGTCGGGTTATTGGTACTCGCAAACAGCTCTCCGCCCACCGTATCGTAGATTAGATACTGGGGAGAGATTGAAAACCCCCGCGCGTAGGCCGGGGTCGACGCCGTGGTCGCTCCCGCCGTGAGATACTGGAGGGGTGCCGAACTGCTGTTCGGCTCCGTGACATACATCGACCGGCCCGGGGGGTAGTACGTGACCCCCAGTGACGGCGCTGTCAGCGCAATCGTCGCGACATTCAAATTTGAACTCGCCATGTAAATCACCGAGCTGCCGGTCGTGTCGGATGCATACATCCGCCCGTCCGCCGGATCGTAGGCCCACTGCTCAATCGCTCCCGGGGCCGTGAAGTTCACCGTCTTCGTCCCCGCGACAGTCGTGATCCCGTAGCCTCCTGAGGTGGCGGTCCCCACATACACCTCCTGGTTCATCGCATCGTAGCCCAACATCCCCGGGCGGCCTGGAACGGAAATCGTCGCGTGGATCGAGGTCCCCACGATCGTGTAGACCGCATGCGCAGTACAGGTCGAACACTCGGCCGTCACATACACCCACCCGTTCCCGGGATCGTACAGCACCGAATACGGCTCGGGCACCACAATCGTCGCCACGACCCGATTCGTCGACGTCGAGATCACACTCACATTGTTCGTGTACAAATTCGCGGTATACAGATACTGGTTGCCCGGATCGAACGCCAGGCTCTGGATCGACCCGCTCAGCCCCCCGATGGCGATCGGAGTCACGGTCAGGGACGGCGCGATGGCATCGACCTGGGTTCCGGAACCGCTGCCGCTCCCCAAGGCTACGCCCGCATAGGTGTAGCCGTTCGTCGGGACGTAGACCAAGGCATCGACATGGGAGGTCGAAGCAAGGGTGGCGATCGGGGTGCTGGCCGGCGCCAAGGAGCTACCCGCCTCCCCGACTGCAACACCCCCCCCCAACGCTGAATCAACCTTTCGACGGCCGAGATCGGCGGAGGGGATGAATCCACCCGCAACAATTAGACTCACGGAGAGGGCGACCAGGAGAGCCACCCCCATCGAACTGGCCACCCTCCGGGCGCAGTGCCAAGGAGAGTCGCGTGACCTCATGGCAGGCTTAACTCTGTGTCAAATATAAAATCTGCGGTGTTGGTGCTCTGTTTCTGGAGTCCAGGAATTAGTTCCGTGCGGGAGCAACAGGAGCGAGGACCTGGCCCGCCGTGGAAGCGGGAATGGTCGGAGGGGGTCCAGGGGGAGGGGCACTATCAGGCCCTCCCCCTCCCTTGCCGTGACCCGGCCTACCGACCGACGCATCGAGTGGCTCATCTGTCAAGCCGAGGGCAAGGGGGCCCCCCACGAAACTGTCGGGCAGATGACGGCCCGTTAGGGAGTCACCCCCCGATGGCTTCGCAAACTCCTTCAACGGTGGCGCCCGTCGGGGGTTGTGCCTCGTCTCAACCCCCGACGACGGCCGCCCGGACCTCCCGTCACCGACGAGCAGAAGCGACAGATCACCGAGGAGTGGCACCGCGCTCCTCGAGCGGCCACGAAGCTCTACACTCATGTTTCTTCCGCCCGATTTCACATCGCTCGCCGCCATCTCCTCGTTCGGAAGTCGTCCATCGTCGGCTTGGGCAAAGAGGGACCGAAGCTCGCCGCCCGCATGAAGCTGGGCAAGACCGCTTCCGCCGACCCTTCCGTCTTCATCGACTGGAAGGCCCGCCTCCTCGCAATGGGCCGCGCCGAAGCCCGTCGCCTGGGGCTGGCGTGGGCGACGGTAGCCCGCACAAAGGCGCGACTACGTGCGGGGAAGTTGCCGGCGAAGGGGGCGGCTGTCCGTAGGCTGAAGCGGGCGCTGCTCTCGGGCAGGTAGATCGGACGGGATGGGGCCGAGCCCCGAGGTGGGGACGTCCCGTTGGGCGCTCGGGGAGGGGTGGTATCGGTTTTTGGCCTCCGTAATATATCGCCCCACTTAGAACTTCCGCTATATTGAGGAGGTCCGTAAGTGGGCCCATCCGTCCCCGGCGCTCCTTGCAGGTAGTCCCCATCGCTCGGCCCGTTGCACGCCAGGGACGAAAACGGCGCTTCTCTTTTCATCGATTCTGGGGCTCAGACATACTCCCGTTCTTCGACTCAGCTCGGCGTCCTCGGACCCGAGCGTGGTCTAGTCCAGCTTGGTCCACTCGCGGTCGACGATCGAGGCGACAATGGAGTTCTTGTGCGCATCGAGTCTGACAAACAGGCACTCTTCCTCGAGCGCCTCCGAGGGGACGAACGGGGGCGCAACATATCGCACTTCTGGCCCGGCCTTGGCGGAAAGCTACATGCAACCAGAAATCAGTTAACGCCGGCTCAAGACCCAATTGAGCCTAAATAAATCCGACAGGATTGGGTGAACATGGCACGTTTCGCCGGTGCACGCTGCTCGGGAGCTGTTTGGGGGGTTGTGGAGGGCAGCAAGACTTGGACCGGCTATGTGAACTCCCCGATAGTTTCGACCGTTAGTTTTTCAATGGCTTCAGCCACGTTCCATGTCCCCTATATTGGCAGTGCGGCCTTCAGCGGTACCGGGGTATGGGTGGGGATTGGTGGAGTCGGGGGCGCGTTGTGGCAAGCCGGCATCGAGTCCGACAACGGGACAATCCGGGCGTTCTGGGAGGCGCGATCGATTAGCTCCGGACAACGGAAGCTTGTCGTCGACGCGGCCATGACCATCAATCCAACCGACGCCATGCTGGTCACCGTGTCCACAAGCAATGGAGTATCGTATGCTACTGTCAAGGACCTGACTACCGATGTTGCTTGGAGCGTGAACTATCAGTTCACTCCGAACACCCAATCAGCCGAGTGGATCGTCGAGCCTCACTTTAACCCTAACAGTTCAAATCCCAAATTTGGCCCTGGGCAGGATGTAGAATTTGAAAACCTTAGAGTCGATTCGTCATCCCCGACATTGGAGGGATGCTTCTTCGCACCCTACGCACTAATCGAGGACCAGAGAATCTGGCCCGGTGTCCTTTCGGTGGGGTCGGGAGGGAGTCTGTATTTCATCGTTTACTGATTCATCCCAGGGTCCATGCTCGCAATGCTTCCTCCAAATTCTTGCCGTGCTAGTCAACCCAGGGATGATGAAGAAGGAGAGTGTAGGAGGACCTCTGATCTCCCAACGCGGAGCCGCCAGAGCGGGTCAACCAACCGCCGCAGGTTCGGCCGACCCCGATCCCGGATCACCTTGGGCTATTCATCCATCATTTGGATGGTTGCAGTTGCCCTGATTGCGTCGACGCTAATGCTCGGCCACGGTGGGTGGGGAGGGACCCCGTCTCCGACTCATCGCTTAGCTCGAGTGTACGACCGTCTCCACTCAACCGACGCTTTAACGAACACACCGCGGGCCGGTTCGAACGAATTCAGCACGACGTCCGGGTTTCCTGGCCAGACTATCAAGGTTCTACCCGAGAACCTGACCGGTGCCTACGATCCCGTTGGGCTCACCTATGACCCTATGAATGGAGAACTGTACGTATCCGACCAAGGTCCTGCAATAACCGTCGTAAATCCAACCTCTGGGAGGGAAATCACCCAGCTTCCGATAAACACTTCCGATGGGAGCAGCCTGGTGGTGGATCTGGCCAACGGAGATGTGCTCTCCGGAAACCTGGGCCCACCCGGTTATGTCACTGTAATCAACCTGATAACGAATCGACTTTCCTTCCCGACCAACTTGGGAGCCTTGACCGCACTCGTCAACAACGCTCAGGCATCCGACCCGGTCACTGGGAATGTGCTGTTCGATTCGTATCCCCCTCCGTCGAATTCAAGCACGAATGTTAGCTCTCCTCTCTTTCTGATCCAAGGATCGGACTTCCGAAATGTATCGATGAACTGGCTCCACGGCTTCATTTATGGGGCCGCATTCGATCCTGACAACGGGGTGCTTTATGTCAGTGCCGGCCTTGCCGGCAGGAATATTTCCCTGTTGAGTGCGAGCAATCTCAGTCTCATCACCAATATTCGCCAAGTCCCTAGGGGCCCGTGCCTCTTCGACCCCGCCAACCGCTACCTGTATGTCGCCGGAACCGGAACTCTTTCCCCAGAACCCAACGCGAACGATAGTCAGGACGGGATCGTTACGGTGATCAATACGGTGACAAACCGAGTGATTACCCAAGTTCCCGTGGGCCTCGGGCCCGTCGGCATCGCCCTGGATCCCGCCAATGGCTACCTCTACGTGCCCAATATGTTCTCGGACAACGTCTCGATCCTCAACACCCAGACCAACCTCGTCGTCGGGTCCTTCAATGTTCCTCCCATGCCCTATGATATCGCCTACGACTCGCTGAGCCGGTCCCTTTTCATTCCGGACTTTGGGCAAGATGGCATCTACGGAAACGCTAACGCCATCATTGAGGTGACACCGAACTACCCACAGAATGCCCTGACCTTTCAGGAGCAGGGGCTGCCGATCGGCGCCAACTGGTCGGTCTCCATCGACGGACAAGTATACTCCGCGGCCAGCCCGGCCTCCATTTCCATCCCCGAATTTAACGGGAGTTACACATTTGTCGTCACGGGTTCCCAGAACTGGACACCCTCCCCGGCGTCAGGCACTGTGGACCTCTATGGCATTTCACGTATCATACCGATTCATTTCCTTTCCCCGTTCGGGTCATTGCAGGGTTCCGTCCAACCCTCAACGGCGACAATCACGCTGGATAACCAATCGATGAACGTGACGTCCACCGGCAACTTCAGTGTGGACTCACTGACCCCCGGGATCTATGTGGTCGCTGCCCGAGCCCCCGGCTTCTTCGGGGTCTCCCTTGCCCTGTCAATCCTGCCTCGGAACCTGACCACGGTCTACATCCGGTTGATCCCAGCGTTGCCGGCTACGGCAACCCAACCTTTCCTAGTGCCTTGGGTGGCTGGACTTGTCGGAGGTTTGGTAATCTTCGGCGGTCTCATGGCAGTCGGGTTTGTTGTTTACTACCGTCGGCAGCGTCGGCCCCCTCCGACCCCTTGACTTGCGGACCCACCCACGTGGATCTGATGGAGTCGGACCCGCCCCGGAACCCCATTCGGCAGTGCTCGAGAGACCCCGGCCTCTCGGGCGCGGGTCTCCCACAGACCGCCATAGGGTCTTGAAGCCACCCTCTTTCGCGGCCTAGCGAGGTAGGTGGGGGCCGGAGGCATGACTCTCACTTGTCTCCACCGGATCTATCGGTTCGCAGGGGTAATCGCCTCACCTCCATCAGCAAGGCGAGCACCGTTGGAAAAGTCCTCGACAGCCTACGGTAGCCCCAACGCCTCGGTTCTGGCTTAGCCTCGGAGCCCGCGATAGCGCTGGCGCTGGGCGGTGAAGGTCACCTTGGGTCTCAAATCGGGGAAATGTTACCGGAATCCAATGATCGCGTTGGCGGATGTCGCCATCGTCGTCTCCGATGCCCGGGCCTCGGCCCGATGGTGGGAGCGCGTCCTCGGTTTTGCTTCGCATACCATTGGTGGAACAGGACACGCGATCCTAGTGGGCCCTCCCGGCGAGCGTTTGGTCCTCCATCTGTGCGAAGGCTTTGCCCCCTTGGACCCGGGGGACACCGGCATCGCCTTCATTACCGATGACCTACCCACCCTAGTCCGCCGGATGGCGAAGCACCGCGTTCGGTTCCCCACGCCACCCAAGAAGGAGTCATGGGGTTCGATGGCGAAGTTCGAGGACCCGGACGGGAACGTCTTCTGGCTTCTCGAGGTTCCCACCGCCATGGTCCGGGCCACACTCAAACTGCGGGCAGCTCCACGAACTTCCCCCAGGGTCCGGCGGTCCACGCCACGTCGTGCTCGCCGGAAAGTCTGAGCGCGACGCTCGTCATCCGGAGGGTCCCACCCAGCGCCGTGCCCCCGCACCGTCCTTCTCCCTGGGCGGCCGCAGTCGGGCGACTCTGGAGGGTCTCAGCGAGGCCCGTCCTCGCGCCAAAGCCCCGTTGAGGCGATGCGTCGCATGATTTCGGTGGGCCCGTGCGCAATCCCTCCGCTGCGGACATCCCGCCACCAGCGCTCGAAGGGAAGTTCGGAGGAGTACCCACGACCTCCATGGAACTGCAGGGCGGTATCGATGACCTCGAGCGCAACCCGGGTAGCCGTTGCCTTGGCGAGGGCAGTATAGGCATCGGCCCGTTCGCCCCGGTCGAAGCGCTCGAGCGCCCAGCGGACGAGAAGCCAAGACGACTCGAGTTCGGCCCACTCATCGACCAGCCGATCGCGCACCGCCGATTGGCGGGCAAGGGGCTCGCCGAAGGCCCTCCTCTGGGCGGCATGCTGGAGGCTCTGGTCCCAGGCCGCCCGGGCCACGCCCAGGTAGATTGCTGCCAGGAGTCCTCGCTCGCGGGTAAGCTCGGTCCGAACCAGTTTGAACCCGCTCCCCTCCGGCCCGAGTCGGTGGTCGATCGGGACCCGGACGCCCTCGTAGACGATCTGCCCTCGACGCATCCAGCGCTCCCCCAAATCCGGTGGGCTCAGGCTGCGGCGGACTCCTTCCCGGTCCTGCTCGACCAGGAAGGCCGAGATCCCACGGGTCCCCGGTTCGTCGGAGGTCCGGCCATAAACGATGGCCGCTCGAGCATCGACGGCGAAGGCCGCCTCAGTCTTCACTCCGTCGAGCCGATACTCCCCACGCTCGAGTGCGGCGGTAAGCTGGATGCCTCCCGCGTCCGATCCCGCGGCCGGCTCAGTCACCTGGTTGGCAACTAGAGTCTCCCCCCGCAGCATCGGCGCGAAGTACTCGGCCACCAGTTCTGGGCCTCCCTGTTCCCCCAGGACGCTGGCAAACTCCGGCTGGAGGCTCAGCTTGGCAAAGGTAGTTCCCGACCGGTACGCGAGGTGGAACAGGAGGACGGCAGCCCGTGCGGCCGGCAGGCCCCGACCTCCCCGTTCGGACGGGACCGTGAGGCCCAGATACCCGGCGTGTCCCATCCGACGGAAGATCTCCCACGGAAACTCGGGTTGCCGATCGAGCCGGGCGGACGACTCCGCCAGCCGATGGTGCTCGCAAAATTCGACCAGATCCGGCACCAGGGGATCGTCCGGCAACGGGGGAGGAGTCGCTCTCACAGACCCTCCCGTTCAAAGTAGGGAGAGGGGGATGTCGGGCGGGGCGTAGAGGGCGGATCCTCCCCGATGACTCCGGTCGCCTTCAGGCGCTCCACCGCTTCGGTGGAGCGGCCCAGCAGTTGCTCCAGGATCGCCCGGTTATCCTGCCCGAGCCAAGGGGCCCCCCGCCAGACCCCCCCGGGGGTCCCCGAAAACTTCGGGGCGACCCCTGCCCCCTTCACCCGACCCGCGACCGGGTCGACCCATTCGACGAACATCTCCCGGGCCCGGTAGTGGGGATCCCGCGCGATCTCCGCGATGTCATAGATCCGTGAAATAGCAATGTCGTGGCTCTTGCCGAGCGCCTCGAGCTCCTCCCGACTCCGCTCCCGGCAGAACCGGGCGATCGCCTCGTCTACGACCGTCCTGTGGCTCGCCCGGTATTGGGGATCGTCATACGTCGGATCAGTGAATCCGATCAGTTCCTTCGTACGGCGCCATGTCTCCGGGGTCGGCGCTGCGAAGACCACCCACCCATCGCGGGCGGCATGCACATCATACGGATGGAGCCGGGCATGGCCCCGACCGTACCGACCCCGGACCACACCCCGAACGAAGTAGTCGAGGGCGAGATTCTCAAGGAGCGTGAAGAATACCTCGTACTGGGCCACGTCGACGGCTTGACCTCGCCCCGTTCGCTGCGCCGAAATGTAGCCCATCAGGGCCGCGGCGGCCGCCGCGAGACCGGTCACCGTGTCGTTGAGTGCGGTTCCCGCCCGCATCGGGGGCGCGGGGTCCGGTTCGCCCTGGAGAGAGAGGTACCCGCTGTAGGCCTGGCCGATGAGATCAAACGACGGGGCCCCGACCCGGTCGGGCCGCCCGGTTTGGCCGAAGCCTGACACGTGGACCACCGTGAGCCGGCGGTTGGCGGCCCAGACGGTCCGGTCGTCGAGCCCGAGGCGCTCGTAGGTCCCCGGACGGGACGACTCGATCCAGATGTCAGCGCACCGGACAAGATCGAGGAAGATCTCGCGGCCCTCGGGGCGCCGGAGATCGAGCCCGAGCGAGAGCTTGTTGCGGGCGTACTGGACCCAGGACTCGGAGACGCTCGCCTCCGGCGGGGCCCCTTCCGGCAGGGTCGGGATCAGGGTCCGGCTGGGATCCGCATACGGTCGCTGGTACGGCGGCCCTTCGATATGGATCACCTCGGCACCGAACTCCCCGAGGTAGGTGGACGCCCACGGCCCGGCGACATATCGGGCGGAGTCGAGTACCCGGAGCCCCTGAAGCGGACCGTAGGCGGGGACCAGAGGCTGAGAGGGCCGGGGGGGATCACTCATCGGGGTGGCAGCCCCGGCAAGGGGCATAACTGTGGAGGTTTACATAGAAACCCCACCGACCAAATAACCAAAGCCATTGGTCCTGCCATGACTGAAGCGCCATGGATCCGGTACGAAGGGGCCCGATTCCGCGATGAGTTGACCGACTTCAAGCTCAAGAATCACCCGTTCGCCACCCATCCGTTTTTCCGGGAGCTGGAGCAGGGAAAGATTCCGAAACCGGTCGTCCAGGATTGGGTCCAGCAGTTCTACCCCTGGCTTGCGTGCGTCCCGATCGCCATGGCGGAACGGTTCAGTCAATGTTCGTGGGAGCCCAAGAACGACCGGTACCGTCGCATGATCCTCGATCAGCTGGTGGAGGAGGCGGGGGATCCCAAGGGGAAGGAGCCCGGCCACCCCGAGCTCTGGCTCCGATTCTGCGAAGGTCTTGGGGTACCCCGGGCGACGGTCCAGTCGGCGGAGCTCCTGCCCAGCACCATGGTGGCCATCGACGACTTCCTGTACACGAACCGGGTCAATCCGTTCTATGTCTCCGCGGCCGGTTCCTCGGAGCCGCCCAACGTCCCGCTCTGCGCCCGGCTCCTCCCCGCGTTCCGGACCCACTACGGGGTACCGGAGGAGAATCTGGAGTACTACCGACTCCACGTGACGGCCGACGTCGAACACAGTCAGTGGATCGGGGAGATCGTGGCCTCCTTCGCCTCAACGCCGGAGGTGCGCAAGCAGATGTGGGACCAGATGTTGCGTGGATTCTCGATCCACGCACTCCTGGTGGATGGGGTGTACCGCCGAGCGGTCGCCGCCAATCAACGCTAAATAGCACCGGGAGGGTTCTCCATCCGATGGCAGACCCGGCGAGCCGGCTTGTTGGTGCAGGCGGTCTCACCGGAGTGGCCATGCCGTGGCTCTGGTGATCGGGAGGCACCGGGAGGGTGCCGACCGACGGTGGCCGACGGCCGCCTTTCGCTCCCTTCCCGGTGTCTCCCTTTCGATAGGGCCCAACCTTCGAGAGGGAGTATGAACGGAACCGAAATTCGAATGCGTCGCCTCTTCCCGAGCGCCGCCCGGGGCCTGTTTGCGGTCCCGCTGGACCATTCGGTCACTCTGGGACCGATCGAAGGGCTCGAATCCACCGGACCATTGGCGAAGGAGCTATCGGAGGCGGGGGCCGATCTCCTGATCGTTCCGCCGGGAGCGGTCCGCACGATCGCCCCTTCCCTGGGCCCGACCACCCGGCTCGGCGTCCACCTATCGGCGTCCACCGGCCTCGGCGTGACGCCGCACCGGAAAGTGCCGGTCGGGACCGTAGCCGACGCCGTCGGACTGGGGGCCGACGTTGTCTCAGTCCAGGTCAACTTCGGGGTTCCCGAGGAGCCCGAGATGATCGAAACCCTTGGTCGCACGGCCCAGGACTGTCGCCGGCTTGGAATCCCGCTGCTGGCGATGGTCTACGTGGTCCGACCGAAGCCGGTAGCTCCGGCGGAGGTGCGGCACGCCGCCCGGGCGGCCGCCGATCTCGGCGCCGACCTGGTGAAGATCCCCTACCCTGGGGATGCGGCGGAGTTTGGCCGTACGGTCTCGACAACTCCCGTCCCCGTCCTCATCGGCGGCGGCCCGAAGACCGACACTGAGGAGGATTTGTTCGCCACCCTGCGGGCCATCCGCAGTGTCGGGGGCGCGGGCATCTGCATCGGACGCAAGCTGTTCCAGCGCCCGCCGGTCGGCCCGCTGGCGCGCCGAATCGGCGCCCTCCTCCATGGGGACGGATCGGCTCCGTGACGCAGGAGCGGGTCGCCATCCAGCCCGCGGCGGATTCGCCCCGGGAACGGGAACGGATTGCCGACTATGCGGTACAGCGGGGATTCGGCATGCTCGTGCTGGCCCCCCGGGACCCTCGACGCCCGACCCCCGGGGTCCAAGTCTATGACCGGACCGATCGCCAGCTCCGCCCCCGGCCGGACGGCCCTCCGATCCCGATCGTCCGGGTCGACTCGCCCACCGCCCTCGCCCGGGCCCGGGAGTTGGGGTCCCGGCAAGGCGCGGTTGCGGTCGAGTGGGTCCGGGACCGGGTCATCCCCCTCGAGAATCTTCGGGCCGACGCGGGCCGGTCGTTCCGGATCTGGACCCTGATCGAGGAGCCCGCCCAGCTACCGGCCGCGCTGGGAGCTCTGGAGCACGGGGCCCACGTTGTGGTGATTCCCGCAAGTTCGCTCGAAGCGGTCGACGGCATCGAGGCGGCCCTCGAAGCACGTCCACCCAAACTCACCGGCTGGACGCTGGCCCGGCTTCGGAGCCTCCGTCCCGCCGGCATGGGCGACCGGGTCCTTGTAGATACCACATCGATCCTGCGTCCGTCGGAAGGGATGTTGGTAGGCAGCACTGCCGCCTTCCTCTTCCACGTGGCCAGCGAGGCCGAGGGCTCCGCCTACACCCGGCCCCGATCCTTTCGGGTCAACGCGGGCGCGGCCCATTCCTACGTCCTGTTGGCCGACGGATCCACTCGATACCTCTCCGAACTGGGGCCCGGGGACGCGGTGTTTGTGAGCGAGCCCCGGTCGCCCGGTCGCTCCGTCCGGGTGGGTCGGATCAAGATCGAACGCCGACCGCTTACGCTGCTCGAGGCCACGGTCGAGGGGCGGAGCCGTACCCTCTTCGTGCAGGAAGCCGAGACGGTGCGGCTCTCTTCCGCCCGCGGCCGTACGCCGGTGACCGGCCTTCGTTCGGGCGATCGCCTGGTCGGGTGCGGGTTCCCTCCCGGCCGCCATCTGGGGCAGGCCGTCGAGGAGGCGGTCGAGGAGCGATGACCGCGGCTCCCCGCCTGGTGGTCACCCTTACCGCCCGTCGCCTGGACACGGCGCGGGGGGAGCTGACGGCCGTACAGCGGGCCGGGGCCGATCTTGCCGAGATCCGATTGGATCGCTGGCCGGAGGCGGATCGGCGGCGGGTCCGTGAACTCCTGCCCAGCCCGCTTCCCCTCCTCTTGACGCTGCGTTCACGGCCGGAGGGGGGAGAAGGGCCGGACGACCCGGAGGAGCGGCGGGAGCAACTCCGCCAGGTCGGTGGACCCAGTGAGGCCGCGCTCGACTTCGAGGCGGCCAGGGACATCCTGCCTTCCGAAGCGGGTGGGGAGTCCCGCACCGCGGTCTGGGTATCCACGCATCTCCCCTCGCCAGCGAACCGGTCCGACCTCGAACGGGAGCTCCGACGCCCGGTCCCTCACGGCGCAGTCCGCAAGATCGTTGTGGGGGCGAGCCTGGGTCTCGGCCTGGAGGAGATCTTTGCCCGAGCGGAAGCCGCTGCCAGGGTGGGAATCACGCTGCTGACGACCGGGCCCGCCGGGCCCCTCCAACGGGCCTGGGGACGACGGCTCGGCTTACCGTATGTGTTTGCCTCACCCCCCGAGCCCCGGCCGACGGACGCCCGGTGGCGCGTCGAACCGGCCCAGCTGCCGGTCGACCGGCTACGACGGTTCTACTCCGCCGATCCGTCCGCTCCGATCTTCGCGGTCGTAGGACGGCCCGCCTACCTCTCCTGGAGCCCGTGGATCCACCATCGCTGGATGGAGCGGGAGGGCCGGACGGGTCTCTACCTGGCCCTCGAGCCGGAGTCGGACTTGGAGCTTCACCGCCTGCTCCCGCGCCTGGCCGAGGGGGGCTTTCGGGGCCTGAATGTGACCGCCCCGTTCAAGGAGACGGTTCTCCGATTTGCGCACCAGCGGGCGCCGACCGCCGAAGCGGTGGGCAGCGCGAACACCCTGACCTTCGAGGGGTCGACGGTCCGCGCCGACAACACCGACCTGGGCGCGGTTCAGCAGAGGCTCACCGAACTCAAGGAGTCGGGAGTCTGGGGCGGCGAAGAGCTGGTCGTGGCAGGTACCGGGGGGGCGGCCCGGGCGGCGGTGGTGGCCGGACGGGACCTTGGCGCCGGGGTAGCGATCTGGGGACGCCGGGCCTCGATGGAGGAGAAGCTGGCCCGTGAGTTCGGGGTCGAGCGTTGGAATTCCACCCGCGGCCGGCCGAGCTCACTGGTGATCCACGCCACCCCGGTCGGCCGCGGATCCTCGGGAGGCTCCCTGCCGATCGGTGAGATGCTGGCCCCTTCGGGCCACCTCCTCGACTTTGTCTACGCCCCCACCGACCGCAGCCTCCAAGAGATCGCCCTGGCCCGTAGGGCCTCCTACGAATCCGGGCTTCGGCTGCTTTTGTATCAGGCGGCGGCCTCGTACAGGATCTGGTGGGGCGCCCCGCTGTCGCACGAGATCGTGGAGTCGACGTACCGGGAGGCGGCGCTGTGCGAGGCGTAGGACGGGCGACGGGAGCCATGACCTTCCTTAACGCCCTGTTCACGGGGGTGGGAGCGGCCACGGCCCTCCCGCTGGCGGTCGATGTCCGGGCGAGCTTCGGATCCGGCGCCCCCCTTCCCGACCCGCGCGGCTCCTTGGTGGCCCGCGCCGTGGAGGTTGGCCGGGCCGAGTGGGGAGCACCGGACACGCCGCCCATCCACGGCGAAGTTCGCTCCGCAATCCCCCCGGGGCTGGGCCTCAAGAGCTCCAGTGCCGTGGCGTCGGCGACCCTGGCGGCCGTCGCCGATCTCTTGGGGGCCCACCCCAGCCCCATCGAGATCGCCCGTCTATCGGCCCGAGTGGGCCGGGCGGAAGGCGTCAGCGCGACCGGCGCCTTGGACGACGCCCTGGCGGGGCTCGTGGATGGGGTCGTGGTCACCGACAATCATCACGATCGCTGGATCCTCACCCATCCGGTGCCGCCGGACTGGGCGGCCATCATCTACGCCCCCGACTCCACTCACCCCCGGTCGCCGTCGATGGCCGACCATTTTGCCCGGTTCCGATCCGCAGCCGAGCCGGTCGAGCGGATGGTCCGGGAGGGCCAGCTGGGCCCCGCTCTGGACGCCAACGGCCAATTGGTCGAATCGGCCATGGGCTACGACTACGCGGGCCTCCGCGCCGCCTTGCGCGAGGCGGGCGCGGTTGCGGCCGGGGTCTCGGGGATGGGGCCGGCCCTGGTCGCGGTCGTCCCGCCCGACCGGCTCTCCTCCATCGCCGCCGTCCTTCCCCCCGGCGGCCGGCGGTACTCCATCGCCCGTTTGGGCCGCGGTCCGGTCGGGGGAGTGAGGTCATGAGCCGACTACGGATCTTTCCCCAGCCCCTCGTCGGTTCGGTTCGGGGGCCCCCGTCCAAGAGCTATACCCATCGGGCCCTGGTCGCCGGCCATCTCACCGGTCGACGGTACCGGCTGCTTCGACCTTTGGATTCCGAAGACACGCGGGCCACCGTCCGGCTCATGCGGGCGCTCGGTACCCGCGTCGAGCGGCGGAGCACCAGCTGGACCCTGACCCCGGAGCGGAGCCGCCCCGCCCGGACCCGAACTGTCGACTGCGGCGAATCGGGAACGACCCTCCGATTCGCGGTCCCCCTAGCCGCCCTCTCCGGCGTCCCGGTGCAGCTGGTCGGGGCCGCACGGCTGGGAGCGCGACCGCTGTCGCCCCTCATTCGGGCGGTCGCTCGACTGGGGGCCCGAATCGAACCGCCTAGGGTGGGGGAGGAGGGGCTCCCGCTGCGGATCCAGGGTCCCCTCCGTCCGGGGACGACGACCCTCCCGATCGCCGAAAGCTCCCAGTTCGCGTCGGCGCTCTTCCTGACCCTACCGGTCCTCGACGGACCGTCCCGAATCTACCTGAAGGGACCGATCGTCTCCGAACCCTATCTCGACGCCACGCTGGCGGTGCTCCGATTCCACCGGGTCGAGGCGGCCCGGCACGGACGGACCTTCGCCACTCCCGGGTCGCAACAGTACCGGCAAGATCGGTTCGAGGTCCCCACCGATGCCTCCTCGGCCGCCTACCTTTGGGCCGGGGCCGCGGTCTCCGGAGGACGGGTGACGATTTCGGGGCTGGGTTCCGACTGGCCCCAGGCCGACCGGGCAGTGCTGGACCTTCTGGAGGCCTGGGGGGCGACGGTGGACCGGCGACCGGACCGGGCCACGGTCGGGGCCGGGGAGCGCCGTCCGTTCGTCTGCAACCTGACCGGCTCACCCGATCTGCTGCCCTTGGCGGGAGTGCTGGCGGCACTGACCCCGGGCCCTAGCCGTCTGCGGGGGGCCGGCCACGCCGCCTTCAAGGAGTCGGACCGTCGGGCGACGACCGCGCAGCTCGCCCGGTCGCTCGGCGCCCGGGTCCGGGTCACCGCCGGCGAGATAGCGATCGTCGGTGGACGGCTTCCCCGGTCACTCCGGCTCGCCGACCTGGTCGACCATCGAGTGTTCCTGAGCGCCGTGGTGGCCGCCCTGGCATTGCCGGAACCGTCGGTCCTTGGGCCTTCCGAGGCTGCCGCCAAGTCGTTCCCGACCTATCGCACTGTCTTCGGCTCCGTCGGGGGCCGGATGGAGAAGCTACCATGAGCATGGAATGGGGCGTTCGGATGCGCGTGACCCTCTTCGGATCGAGCCACGGGCCCGAGGTCGGTGCCCGGATCGCCGGAGTCCCCGGCGGGACACCCATCGACCTCGATCGGATCCAGTCCGACCTGGATCGACGGCGTCCGGTGGGGCGACGTCTCGCGACCCGCCGGCAGGAGGAGGATCGGCTGGTGGTCGATTCGGGCATCGTGGACGGACGCAGTGACGGCACCGAGATCCGGGCTCATGTCGCCAATACGGACGTCCAGCGGGCGCCGTACGATCGGCTCCGCTGGACCCCGAGGCCGGGGCACGCCGACTTTCCGGCGCGGATCCGCTACGGGGAGGAGGCCGACCTCTCCGGGGGAGGGATCTTTTCCGGCCGGATGACCGTCGGGCTGGTGATCGCCGGGAGCATCGCCCGTCAACTGCTCGGCGCCCGGGGGATCCGGGTGGCCGGCTTCACCCAGTCGATCGGGGGGATCGAGGCGACCGTCCCGGAGTCCCTCTCGATCCCCGAACTGGAGGCCCTGCGGGACCTCCATGAAGTGGGTACGGCCGACCCGACGGTGGCCGAGGCGATGGCCGAGGCGATCGGGGCGGCCCGCCGTGACGGCGATAGCCTGGGAGGCGTCGTCGAGGTGCGCGCGACGGGGCTGATGGTGGGTCTCGGGGAGCCGTTCTTCGACTCCATCGAGAGCGTCGTTGCCCACGCCGGATTTTCCGTCCCGGCCGTCAAGGGGGTCGAGTTTGGCGCGGGGTTCCGCGCGGCTCGGATGCGGGGGAGCGAGCACAACGATCCGTTTTGCTGGGTCGGCGATCGCGTGGAGACACGGACCAACCACTCGGGCGGCATCTTGGGGGGGCTGGCCACGGGCATGCCCCTGAGGGTCCGCTTCGCGGTCAAACCGACCTCCTCCATTGCCCGGCCTCAGGCGACCGTCGACCTGCGGAACCACACCGACACCACCCTCATCGTGACCGGCCGGCACGACCCGTGTATCGTCCCCCGGGCGGTGGTGGCCCTGGAGTCGGTCACGGCGATGGCGCTCGCCGACCTGGCGCTCCGAGGAGGCTTCCTGCCATGACCGAGGAGCGGCTGCCGGTCGCCGTGCTCGGGGCGACCGGGTACATCGGTCAGGAGTTCGTCCGGCTCCTGGCCGACCACCCGTACTTCGACCTCCAGGCCCTCGGAGGGACCGCCCGGCGCCGGGGCTCGCGGCTCGAGGATCACTGGCACCTCGCCGATCCTCCCCCCGAGACCCACGCGGGCCGGCCCATCGAGACGCTCGGACCTTCGGCACTGCGCCGGCGCGGAATCCGCGCGATCTTCTCGGCGCTGCCCTCCGGGATCGCGGGTCCTCTGGAGACCGAACTTTCGCGCCAGGGGCTGGCCGTCTTTTCGAACGCTGCCGACCACCGGATGGACGCGGAGATCCCGCTCCTGATTCCGGAGGTCAATCCGGAGCACCTGCGGCTGGCCGACCGGCGTCCCCCAGGTCGGGGCCTCCTGGTGGCCAACGCCAACTGCTCGACCACCGGACTCGTCCTGGCCCTGGCCCCCGTGCGGGAGTTGCTGGCGCCCCGGACGGTCCAGGTGACCACCTACCAGGCCCTGAGCGGAGCCGGCCTCCCCGGAGTGCCCTCGCTGGCGATCACCGACAACGTCGTTCCGTTCATCCCGGAAGAGGAGGAGAAGATCGCACGAGAGACGGCCCGGATCCTGGGCCGGCTTCGGGGTGGGCGAATCACGCCCTGGTCCCGCCCTGTCCTGGCCCAGTGCGCCCGCGTCGGAACCCGGGAGGGGCACCTCCTGGCGGTAACGATCGAGGCCACCCTCTCGCCGACCCGAACCGAGCTGGAACGGGCGTGGACCCGCTTCGACCCGCTCCGATCGGAGCGGCTTCCCACCGCCCCGTCTCCGCCGATCCTTCTGAGCCGGGAGGCCGATCGTCCCCAGCCCCTTCGGGATCGCTGGGCGGGATCACCGTTTCGGGCCCGGGGCATGGCCGCGGTCGTGGGCCGGGTTCGATGGGATCCGCCGTTCCTGAGATTCTTTACCCTCTCCCACAACGCCGTGCGGGGGGGCGCGGGAGGCTCGGTCCTGAACGCCGAGCTGGCCGTCCGCCGGGGCATCGAACTCACCGCAAGGGGGGCTCATGGCTGAGCCGACCCCGATCGTCCTCAAGTTCGGTGGGGCCGCGCTTTCCGACCCGACCCGCGTCGTCCGATGGATCCGGCTCCGGGGGGGTCGGGGCAACCCGCTCGTGGTGGTGGTCTCGGCGCGGGAGGGGGTGACCGACCGGCTCCTCCGATCGGCCCGACTTCCCGTCCGGCCGGCCGTGATCAGACGGCTCCTCGAGGATCTGCGCCGACTTCATCCGGCCCCGCGTCGGGCCATCGACCCGATCCTCCAGACGGTCGACGCGACCCTACGGGAGATCGCCACCTCCCCCTCGGTCGAGCCGTCCGAACTCGATCGACTGGCCGCGCAGGGAGAACGCCTCGCCGCCGTGTGGCTGGCCCATGAGATGAACCAAAGGAAGCTCCCCGCGACCCCCGTGGACGCCGACCGGCTCGGGCTCAAGACCGACCGAAACTTCGGAGCCGCCCGGATCCGATTGGACGCCTCGCGCCCGACGGTGCGCCGAAAGATCGGCCGGATCTGGGCCGACGGCCGGATTCCGGTGGTGACCGGCTTCTTCGGGAAGGGACCGGGGAAGACGATCACCACCCTCGGTCGGGGCGGCTCGGACTACAGCGCGACGGCCCTCGGAGCGATGCTCGGTGCCCGCAGAGTCGAACTTCTCAAGCAGAGGGTATCGATCCGGTCGGCCGACCCGAGATGGGTCCGACGATCCCGCCCGCTCGGCTACCTCTCCTACGACGAGGCCGAGGAGTTGGCTCAGTTCGGGGCCCGGGTCCTGCACGCCTGGGCGATCGAGCCGGCGCGGCGGGCCCGCATCCCGATCCTCGTCCGTTCGCTGGCCGACCCACGACAGACCACCACCGTGGGTCCCATGATCGATCACGGGACTCCCCGCGCCCTGACGGTCCTTCCGGCGCTCCGCCTCCTCGGGCTTCGGGTGCCCGGGGGCCGGGAACAGCCGGGCATCATGGCCGAGGTGACTCGATGCCTAGCCGAGGCCAGCGTGAACCTCGTCCAGCTCTACACCTCCGCGACCCTACTCTGCGCCATCGTGGAGTCTCGGGAGGCGGGGGCGGCCCGGCGGGCCCTGACCGGTCTCGTGCGGCATCGGGAGATGACGGTCGAACCGCCTCAGGAGGTCGAGATGGTCATCGCGATCGGGGAGCGGATCCTCGAAGACCTCCACCGGGTTCCGACGCCGATCCTCCGGGCGACCCTCGGAGTTGCGGCCACTCCCCGCGCGCTCTCGCTCGCGGTCCGTACCTCCGATCTCGGCCCGACGCTTCGCGCCCTGCATCGGGCCCTCGTGGAGGTCCCGCCCTGACCATGACCGATCCCTGGGTCGAGTTTCGATCGGCCGCGGCCCGGGCCCCCGAAACTGCGGTGTACTTTGAGCGGACCGGCCCCGAATCGAACGGGGGAGTGGCCCGGTGGGCGATCTCGCGGGAGCCCGCCCGACCCGTAGGGCCGCATGAGAGCCTGGAGGCCCTGGCCTACGAGTCCGACCGCCACCTTCGGGGTCACCGGCGGCGGGCGATTGTGGGCTACCTGGGATTCGATGGGGTGGGGCTTCTGGAACCCTTGCTCCGGCGCCCGCCAGGGGGGTCGCCGTTTCCCCTCGGCGAGTTCGCCGGGCTCGACGGGGTCCGGACAGCCCCAGTGCCGCCCCGGAGCCTTCAGTCCGGTCGGATCCGCCGCCGAGCCGGGAACCCTCGGGAGGACTCCCTGCCCGGCCCGGCCTATCGGCGTTCCGTCCGGCATCTGATCGAGCAGATCCGCTCGGGTGAGGCATTCCAGGTCGTCCTGGCCCATCGGCGCAGCTGGGACCGGCCCGAGGACCTCATCGACCGGGCCGGGGAGCTGCGGGCGTCGGAGCGGGCGGCGTACTTCTACTACCTGAAATTCGGCGACCGTGAGATCGTCGGGGCCTCCCCGGAGTCGGTGGTCGAAGTCGAAGGCCGTCGCGTGCGGGTCAACCCGATCGCCGGAACCCGGCCCTTGGGGAGGGAGGGCCGGGGCCGCCGACCGCTCACGCGGGACCTCAAGGAGCTCGCGGAGCATCGGATGCTCGTGGACCTGGCCCGCAACGACTTGGGCCGGATCGCGCGTCCCGGGTCGGTGCGGCTCCGGTGGACGGAGCGGCGGCTGCGGGTCGCCCGGATGGAGCACCTGGTGAGCCGGGTCGAGGCGAGCCTGAGGGATGGAGTCGGAGCGTGGGAGGCCTTGTCGGCGACGCTGCCCGCGGGAACCGTTTCGGGAGCGCCGAAGATCCGGGCCACCCAACTGCTTCGCGCCGAAGAGCGGACCTGGAGGGGGCCGTACGCGGGCGCGGTCGGATGGATCTCGGCCCGAAACCGGGCCGATTGGGCCCTCACGATCCGTACCGGCTTCGCCGCCGGCAATCGGCTCTATACGGCCGCCGGTGCCGGCATCGTCCATCGTTCCGAGCCCCATCGGGAGTATACCGAGACTCTCGCCAAGCTCGCCCTGGTCGAATCGATCCTCGCGGGGTCCCCATGACGCGGGTCCTGGTGATCGACCACGAGGACTCATTCGCCCAGAACCTGGTCCAGGAGTTGGCCCGCCAGGGGGCGAAGGTGAGCTGCCTCCGCTCAACGCGTCCGTGGGCCGAGGCCGAAGCCGCCGACCCGGAGGCGATCGTACTCTCACCCGGTCCCGGGCAGCCCTCCGATCGGAGGCGAACCCGGCTGAGCCGTGCGATCCTCCGTCGCTGGGGAAGGTCTCGACCGATCCTGGGGGTCTGTCTCGGGCACCAGCTCATTGCCGACTACTGCGGCGGGCACATTGTCCGGGCCCCTGAGCCGGTGCATGGGGACACCGATCGGATCGTCCACGCGGGGGATCCGCTCTTCCGGGGCGTTCCGTCCCCCTTCCGGGCCGCCCGGTACCACTCTCTTCTGGTCGATGCCCGAAGGCTCCCCGCAGCCCTGGAGCCGATCGCCTGGGGCACCGGGGGAGTCCTGATGGGCCTCCGCCACACTCGGTGGCCGGTCTGCGGAGTACAGTTCCACCCGGAATCGTACCTGACCCCCGAAGGTCCGACGATCCTGGCCAACTTTCTCGCCGAGGTACGCCGGTGAACGGATCCATCACCCGACCGGCCCGCCCCACGTCCGACGAGGCGGGGCTACTTCAATCGCCGGAGCCCTTCGAGCGACTCATCGCCCCGGACACGGACAACGGTGAACGGATCGCCCTGCTCCGGCAGATCCTTCGGCTTCCTCTCACCGGGGCCCGCCTCCACGGCTGGGCCGAGCTGCTGCGCCGGGAGATGCGCCCGTTTCCGGTTCCTCCCGAGGACCGTCCGATCGACCTGTGCGGCTCGGGGGGGGCACGGGTGCCTTCGTTCAATGTCTCCACAGTCAGTGCGCTGGTGGTGGCGTCCGACAGGGTCCCGGTCGTCAAGCATGGAAACCGAAGTTCCCGCGGGCTCACCGGATCGACCGACCTCCTCGAGGCCTGGGGACTCCCGGTCGCCCGCTCCCGGTCCTTCGGACGGGAGACCTATCGGCGGTACCGGATCGCCTTTCTCCACGCCCCGCTCTTCCACCCCGCCGTCGCCCGGGTCGCCGCCGCCCGTCGGGCCCTCGGTCGGAGGACGGTCTTCAACCTCATGGGCCCCCTCCTCACGCCCGCTCGGCCCACCTACCAGCTGGTGGGGGCCCCGGACATCGGGTCAGCGCGGGTGTTGGTCAGCGCTCTCCGACTTCGTGGCGTGGAGCGGATCCTCGGCCTCAGCTCCCTTGAAGGCTGCGATGAGATCTCCCCCCAAAGACCCACTGCCCTGTGGTGGGCGCTCGGAGCACGTCGTCGTCCGGCCAATCTTCGACCGGAGACCCTTCTCGAGGCATCGGAGCGCCGGGGCTCCTGGGGCCCCTTGCGCCCCCGGGCGTCGGCCCGGGCCGCGGAGGCTGTGCTGGCCGGGTCCCCCGGTGCCCGACGGGGCGCCGTAGTCCTGACCTCCGCGGCGGCTTTCGTCCTCGCCCGGCGAGCTTCCAACCTGGAGGCCGGGGTGGCCAGGGCCCGGGAACTGATCGACACCGGCCGCCCCCTGGAGCTCCTCCACCGTCTTCGGGAGCTGGCCGCACGCGACGACTGGCCGGAGGAGCCGAAATGACCCGCGGGTTTCTAGCGCAGATAGTCGGGGAGCTACGACCGATCATCGAGGCCGGGGGGTACGCCGTGACGGCCTCAGGGCCGCTCCACCGCCCATCGCTGCGAGACGCGATCCTCTCGTCCTCCCCGCGATCCCTGATGGTGGAGTACAAGCGGGCGGCTCCGGGAAGTCCCGGCCATCCGCTCCCGCAGTACCGGATCGATGAGTTTCTCTACCGCCTGAGGGGAGCCCCCGTTGTGGCACTCTCCTGCCTCACAGCCGCTCCCCACTTTCGGGGATCCCCGGGCGATCTGAGGGAGCTGACCCGGAGCGACCCGCGACCGGTGCTCTTCAAGGACTTCGTCATCGATCCTCGACAGGTTGACTGCGCGGCCCGGAGCGGCGCCTCGGCGATTTTGCTCCTGGCGTCGTTCCCTCGGGCCGGGATCGAAGTCCCCTTGACCGCTCTCTCCGAACGGGCCCGGACACTGGGTTTGGAGGTGCTCTTGGAGCTCCATGCCCCGGACGAACTCGACTGGGTCGACCGAGTGCCCGCCGACCTCATCGGGGTCAACGTGCGGAACCTGGACACCCTGGAGATCGACCGGGCCACGGCATCGGCGACACTGGAGGAGCTCGCGGGTCACCACCCGGTCATCGGACTCAGTGGAGTGACCGGCCCAGAGAGCGCTGAGTGGTTCTGGCGTCGGGGGGCAGACGCGATCCTGGTTGGGAGCGGGGTGGCCCGAAGCGAAGACCCCTTGAGGTTCCTTGCCTCCCTCCGGGGGAACCGGGAGGGGCCACGGGAATGAAGACGTTCGTCAAGCTGTGTGGACTCACTTCGACCGACCCCTTTGCCTTGCTTCCGGGCGGTGGAGCGGCCGGCTTTGTGGTCGAGGTGCCAGGCTCTCCTCGCAGCCTCTCCCTCGAGCGGGCGGCCGCTCTCGTCTCGGCGGTCCCCCAGGGGACCGAGGCTTGGGCGGTCGTGGTCAGCCCGAACGCGGACCGGATCCATGCCCTCTTCGATGAGGTCGGGGTCGACCGGATCCAAGTGTACGGTTCGATACCGGACGGACTGGACTTCCTTGAACGACACCATCTGGTCCCCTCCGTCCCGCTGCCGTCCGACACCACCGCGCTCCCGCCGCTGCCCCCGGCCGAGGAGTTCCCTCGGATCCATCTCGACTCCTCGACCGACCCGGCCCGGCCGGGAGGCACCGGCCACGTCGCTCACTGGGGGGCGGCAGCCGCCCTCGGAGAAGCGTACCCGGGACGGAAACTCATCCTCGCCGGAGGGCTCACGCCGGAGAACGTGGGGGAGGCGCTTCGGCAGGCCCGTCCGTGGGGGGTCGACACCTCGAGCGGAGTCGAATCCTCCCCCGGCGTCAAGTCCCCCGACCGGATCCGCGCATTCCTTCAAGCGGTTGAGGCCGCGGAGGCGGAGCATGCCTAGCCGATTCGGGCGGTTCGGAGGCGCGTACGTCCCCGAAACGTTGGTCCCGGCCCTCCAGGAACTGGAACGGGCATGGAGTTCGGCCCGCCGCGATCCGAAGTTCCGCTCCGAACTGTCCGAACGGCTCCGCACCTACGCGGGTCGGCCGACCCCCCTCTACTACGCCCCGCGGCTCACCCGGCGGGGGAAGGGCGCCGAAATCTGGCTCAAGCGGGAGGATCTCCTGCACGGGGGGGCGCACAAGATCAACAACGCGATCGGCCAGGCGGTCTTGGCCCGCCGGATGGGGAAGCCCCGGCTGATCGCGGAGACCGGAGCCGGTCAGCACGGCGTCGCGACGGCCATGGTCGGGGCCGCGCTGGGCTTCGAAACGGTCGTTTACATGGGAGAGCGGGACATCGCCCGCCAACGGCCGAACGTGCTGCGGATGCGGCTCCTGGGCACCCGGGTCGTCCCGGTCACTTCCGGGAGCCGGACTCTCAAGGATGCGATCAACTCGGCCCTGCGGGACTGGACCGAGAACCTCCCGACGACCCACTATCTCATCGGGTCGGTGGTGGGGCCCCACCCCTTTCCGACGATCGTCGCGGCCTTCCAGAGTGTCATCGGCCGGGAGATTCTCTTTCAAAGCCGGGCGGCGTGGGGCGGGCCGCCGGATCTGGCGGTGGCCTGTGTGGGCGGCGGCAGCAATGCCATCGGCACCTTCCATCCGTTGCTCCGTCAGTCGACCGAGCTCCTTGGAGTGGAGGCCGGCGGGCCGGCCGGACATCCGACCGGCGCGGCCTCCCTGACCCGGGGATCCCCGGGGGTACTCCACGGGAGCTATACCTACCTCCTGCAGGATGGGGAGGGTCAGGTGCTCGAGACCGCCAGCCTCTCCGCGGGCCTCGACTATCCGGCGGTCGGACCGGAGCATGCGCAACTGAAGGCGACTGGGCGAGCCGAATACCGTGCGGTCCACGATGAGGAGGCACTTCGGGCGTTCCACTGGTTGGCGGAGGATGAGGGCATCCTTCCGGCCCTCGAGTCGGCCCATGCGGTGTACGCTGCCGTGCAGGAGGCGCGTCGACGTCGGGACCAGCACATCGTGGTCACCCTGTCCGGCCGTGGCGACAAGGACCTGGAGGGGCTTTCGGAATGACCACGGTCGCACAGGGACTGCGCCTCGGCCGCGAGCGGGGCGACTTCCTGGTCGTTCCCTACCTGCTGGCCGATCGGCACCGGACCGCGACCGTCCCACGCCGGTTGAAGTGCCTCCGGGATGCCGGAGCTCACGCGGTCGAGATCGGGATACCGTTTTCCGACCCGATCGCCGACGGCCCGGTCCTCGCCGAGGCGGCGGCCCGGTCCCTGGAGCACGGGACCGGCTGGACGGATGTGTTGGCGACCGTGCGCGCCGCCGCGGCCGTGCTTCCGGTCGCGGTGATGTCGTACCTGAACCCCCTCCTCCGGGAGGGGATGGAGCGGCCGCTGGAGGATCTTGTCCGAGCCGGAGCGTCGGCCCTGATCGTCCCTGACCTCGCTGCGGACGAGGCGGGGGCCTGGTCGAAGCGCACCCGAACCCACGGGATCGACCTCGTCCGGTTTCTGGCACCGGGCGCCGACCCGGCCCGTGCCCGGGAGATCGCGCGTACGGCGCGGGGCTTCCTGTACCTGGTCAGTCGGTACGGGATTACGGGGCGCGGGGGACCGACCCGGGCCCCGCCCCTTGAGCCGCTGGTCGATACGGTTCGTCGGACGTCGCCCAATCTACCCATTCTGGCCGGCTTTGGGATCCGGGACGCGGCGACGGCCCGCAGGGCGGCCCGCCTGGGCGTCGACGGGGTCATTGTGGGATCGGCGTTGGAGGAGATCTGGTCAAACGGCGACGGGGACGAACCCGCGAAGGCGCTCCTCCGGGCGCTCGCTTCCCCACGCCCTCAGAGGGCATTCACCACGAAGCCGACCAGGAAACCGACCAGGATGCCCCAGTAGACCAGACGGGCGCGGTACCGGGTCGCCTCCGCAGTCGCCTGCGGCCGGAGCGCTCCCCGAAGCATCGGCAGCACGACGTACAGGATGGCCCCCATGGCGAGGGCGCCGAAGAAGATCAGGAGCGGCACCGGGCTGAACCGGAACCCGATGAAGCCGCCGAGGATCGTCGGTACCCCCCCGATCAGAAAGAGGCCCGAAAGCCGTCGCCAGCGGGCCGAGGCGTCCGCATGCCCGAGAAGGGGCGACACGATCGGAAAGCCCTCGGTGATGTTTTGGAGGAAAAAGCCGACGAAGACCACGCTCAGGAGGCCCACCTGACCGGCCGACCAGGCCGCCCCGAAGACCAGCCCCTCGGTGAGGTTCTGGAACCCGATGCCCAGGGCGATGATGAAAGAGATCCGCCAGGCCGACTCGGTTGGCTCCGTCTCTGCCGGAGATACCGACCCTCCGATCGGCCGGCCCTCCACCAGAGTCAGGAGACCGAAGGCGAGCGCAACACCGACGACGAAAATGAGGTCGAGGGCCGGATCGGTGAGGTAGGCGGTCGTCGAGGAGGCGATCAACGGAGCCACATCAGAGAAGATGTCGGCCAGAAGGAAGGCGAGGATCCCGATGGCTCCGGCATTCAGCAGGACAAGGGTCCGACCTCCCATCGCTCGTCGGTTGAGAACGATCGGGAACGAAAGGAAGATCGAGAGGCCGATCGCCACAGTCAGCGCCGTGAAGAGGTAAAGGCTCCCCTGCATGCCCGGGTTTGCACCCCGGACCAGTATTTAAATATCGGGGTGTGACGGGAGCCGGAGGTGTAGTCACGCCGTGAACAACCCCTATATCCGACCGATTGCTGATCACTCCCGATGTCGCGATCGGCTCGTCCCCCCATCCTCTGGGTCCACCGGATCCAGGCGCTCGTCGCTCGGGAGCTGGTCGAGGGGTTCCGGCTCTCCTCCCGACGGGCGGCCGCCCGGCTGGGGATCGCCCCTTCCGCGATCTCCCAGTACCTCTCCGGTCACCGGATGAAGGCCGAACTCGGTGAGGGCCCCCGCCACCCTGAGGAGGAGCGGCTGATCCGGCAGGCCGCCCAAGAGCTCTCGATGAGCGCCGAGCGGACCCGACCGGGCTCCACCATCATCCTGGAGGTGGCCCTCAAGTGCGCCGCGCTGGAAGACCAGGGGCCGGCGCCCGCCGGTCGGGGCTTGGACCGGCGTCGGGAGCTCCTCCTCCGTCAGCGGCTCAGGGCTCGGATCCGCGCAGAGCAGCGTGCCGTGGCCGACTGCATGTGGCTCGCCCAGAAGTCGCGGGACGAACTGACTCGGGCGGTCTTCCGCCAGATCGCTTCCGACAGCCTCCGCCACGCAGAGATCGCCGCCTCGATCGAGAGTCAGCTGGCCCGCGGCGTCAATCGCACCGCCCCGTCCGGGGTCCGGCGGGAAGAGGTCGACCGGATGATCGCCCGCGAACACCGGGCCGAAGCGGCCTCCGGCGCGGGGCTCGGGTCTGACCTTGGGGGCGTGATGCGATTGCTCTGGGAGAGCATGGAGGCGGACGAGCGCAAGCACGATGCCCTCCTCCAGCACTTGCGGACGCTGGAGTCGGAGCCCGACCGGCCGGCTCCGAAGAGCCCCTCCCGCGTCGGCCGGGGGCGAAGGCGCCCCTCCGATTAGACGGCCTCGGGGCGCGCCGTGAGCGGCCGCGCTACGGCCGGATGCGCTCGATCGATAGAAACTTGGGGGGGGCGTTCCCGCCCACGGCCGCCAGAAGGAACTCCTTTCGGACCCCCTGCGCCACCCGGACCGCCCCCGCGATCTCCGCCCAGGCGGCCACATGGTTTTCCGGGACGGCTTCGACCAGGTAGCGGGCATGGACCTGCTCCGGGTTTCGGGGATAGGCGCGGAAGTGAGCCCCGTACTTGAACCCCGTCTTGACCACGAGACGGCGCCCCCGAAGGTACCGGTAGGTGGCGAGCCGTTCGTAAAACCGCCGGTCGAGCCGCCCGGCCCGGCGGTCAAACTGGATCCTAGGGATCGCCCGTCCATTCCGGGCATCTCGGAGGACCAGTTGGCCGGTCTCCTGAAGGTAGGCGGCCTCCAGGAGGCTCAGTTCGAGCCGGGCCCCCACCTGGGAGCCGTAGGCGAGGTTCCGTCCGAGGCTGGCCACCGGGCCGGGGTCGAAGAGCAGAACGCGATCCTCCGAGAGCCAGCCGGTGGCGGCCGCATCGAGCGGCGGGGCGGTCAACGCTCCGGTCGGCTGACTCAGCTTCAACCGGTAATAGGTGAGATCCGACTCCTCGTCGACGACCCCGAGGAGGAGGCTCTTCTTCGTCCCCTGAGCCCGTTCGGTCAGCCCGATGAGACGTCCCAGGTCGAACGGGCTCCGTTCGCTCAGGGCCTCCACCCAGTAGCGGGCCGGAGTCTTGTGCAGGATCCCGCCCCGGGGAAGAACCGCGAACGCGATCGGCGGAGGCGAGGATCGGACCACGTAGCCGCGCTGGCGAAGATCGCGGTAGACGAGATAGCGGACCCCGAACCCCGGCTCGGCCCGGGCGGCCCGTCGAAACACCTCCGGCCAGGGCGTGGCTCGGGACTTGGGTCCCTGGACCTCCGCCCGGCCCATCTCGGTCAGGTAGGCGGTCTCGTAGCGGTCCAGCCGGAGTCCGCCGCCCGGCTCCAGGGTGCCAAAGTACCCCCGGGCGTAGAGGGTGGAGGCCTCGGCGGGATCGCTCCATTCGGCGGTCCCGTCCGGACGGAGGCGGCCGGTCACAGTGGGAGGCCCCGAAGATAGGAGAGGGTGACGAGGGGCTCGAGCCGTACCCCCACCCCGGCAAGACGGTCGACCGCGCCGCTCTCCCGGTCGACGACGACCAGCGCCCGGTCGACGATGGCGCCCTGGCTCCGTAGGATCGCAATGGACTCGAGGGAGCTTCCGCCGGTGGTGGCTACGTCCTCGATCAGGAGGACGCGTTCACCGGCCCGGACCTCCCCTTCGTAGCGCTGCCGGGTACCGTGGTCCTTCGAGGCCTTGCGGAGGACAACGAACGGATGTCCGGTGCGAAGGGCTGTCGCGACGACGAGGGGCACCGCGCCGAGCTCCATCCCCGCGAGCCGGTCGGGTGCCCCGACTCGGTTGGCCAGCGCTTCCGCGAGGAGGCTCAACCGGGCCGGTTCGGTCCAGGCCCGCTTTACATCCACATAGACATCGGAGGTCTGACCCGAGGCGAGGGTAAACCGACCGAACCGGATCGACCCCGAATCGATCAGGGTTCGAGCAATCACTTCGGGGGTGGGGTGAGAGGGACCGTCTACCATGGAACCTTCTTGAGACCGACCTTGAATCCGACCCAGTTGAAGCTCGCGTGCAGCCCGAGGGTGAGCACGAGGAGCCATAAGATCGCCGTCAGGTTCCCGAAGACGCCCACGAAGAGCGAGGGATAGGCGATGAGCCCCCCGGCGATCGGGACCAGGACAAAGGGGAGCTGGTCCAGGAGCAGCGTCCGGGCCCCACTTGGACGGCCCAGGCGCCGCTTACAAAACGAGCCCAGCGCGTCCCCGATCATCGCCCCAAAGCTCACCAGGAGGATCAGGGGAACGGCCGCCGCGAGGCTTGCTCCGAGGCTCGGGACGACCTGGAGCTGCGGGGGCGCCATGAGGATCAACCCCGCCTCCAGGAGGCCGAACGGAACGGCCGCGAGCGACCCGAAGAGGAAGCCGGACCAGGTCTTCGAGCTCCCCAAGATCCGCCGACCGTCCCGCGGCCAGACCCGGCCGAAGTCCATCGGCGGGCCCCGTCCGCGAGGGATCGTGGCCATTGCATTCGCGATCAGGGCCGGAAGCAGCACCCAGATCACGGCGGCCAGCGAGTTCCAGGGCCAAGGGATTGCCATCCCAGCCCCCCACTACTCGTCGGTCACGAATCGCACGATCGTCTCGATCACGCCGGCAAGTCGCCGCGGATCGACGCTCTCCTCGGCGTCGTGGATGTGGGCGTCGCGGTCCATCGATCCGAAGACGACTGCGGGCAGCGGCTCGCCGGAGGGCGTCCGCAGGCCCCGGAGCGCACTGGCGTCGGTACCGCCGTACTCCCCGACCACGCCGTGGGCACCGAGAGTCTCCCTCATGATCGGGCCCAACCGGAGGATCAGGGGATGCTCGGGGGGGAGGGCGTAGCCTGACCGGGATCGATTCGCGGGTGCGGAGACCAAGGCCCCGGGGTAGCGGGCCCGGATCTGGGGCCCCAGGTGACCCAGCGCCGCCGAGAGCCCCACCTCGAGTTCCATCTCGGGGACCAACCGCAGATCGACGGTGTAGGTCGCCGTGCCCTGGGCCTGAGGATCGAGGAGGCCGGCCGCCATCCCCTCCGCGAGCAGATCAAGGGTCGCCGGCACCGGGTTGGCCCCGCGGTGCGGGTAGCCCCCATGGGCGGCCCGTCCGACCACCTGGAGGGCGAGCCCTTCGGACGGAAGGCTGAGCGCGCTGCTCCGGGCGGCCTCCAAGGGGTAGGTGGTCCCCCGGCAACGTTCGATTTGGGCTTCGACCCACCGACGGCCTTCGTCGGTCGCATCGAAGAGCAGCGTGACCCGACCGGGAATCTGGTTGCCGGCGTCGGTCTCGGCATGGGCGCGTCGCAACCGAAGGGGACGGTTGTCGGAGGTCGGGAGCATTTCGACGTCCCACTGGGTCAGCGTGGCGCGTCCCGTGAGTACCGGTTCCGGGGCCCCGTGATCCGGCCAGTCGGGCGAGGCGTACACCGACCTCCAGCGTCGGACGAACTCATGGAGATCGACCAGGCACCGACCGAACCCCACCAGCGATCCCAGCGGGGCGGGGGAGGCCCACTCCCCGCTCAGGAAGGCCAGACCGGAGGAGCCGGCGGTGACCTCGGGGCTGCCATCGGGGATGAGGGCCGCATCGGCCCTCAGGAACCGACCGGGGTCGTCGGGTGCCAGCTCGAGGTCGTGCTCCTTGAGTGCCTCAATGCCGCCCTCACCGCCGGTCTCCTCGTCGCAGGCGACGATGACCCGGACGTTCCACCCCAAGGCGGGCCGATCAACGAGCCGCCGAAGCGCGATCAGGGTCGCAACCACCCCGCTGCCCAGATCATCGTTCGACCCCCGTCCGTAGAAACGGCCGTCCGGCCGGAACGTCAAGGCATGCGGCGGACTCTGCCATCGATCCCGTTGCTCCGACGGGACCGGCACCACATCGAAGTGGGTCAGGATCAGCAGGGTCCGGTTCGCCGATCGGTCCAGGTCCAGGATCAGGTTCGGCCGGGCGATCCCCCGGAACGGGGTCGGATCGGCGGCCTCAACACTCGGATCGTACCGGCGGACCGAAAGCCCGATCGACCGCGCCTTCGCTTCGATGAGGCGGGCCGCCTCCCGGTAGTTGGGCTTTTCCCAACGTCCATGGAGCGGATCCTCCAGGTTCGTCGGTCGCACGGCCACCAGTTCGGCGAGCCACTCCCGGGCGGTGGGCCCGCCGAGGAGCGCATCGGCCATCGTCAGGGTGATCGGTGACGGGGGGCTTTCGGGGGACGAACGACTCATGGTTTCACCAACAGCACCGCGGTTGAGATGGCCAGAAGGAGGAAGAACGTCGAAAGGAGTGCGTTCGAGAAGATCGCCATGGTGTCGCTGAGGGACGTCAGCAGGCGGGCGGTGAACGAAGGGGCGAGCACCGGCACGGAGGGAAGCTCCCGGCGAGCGGTCCGTACCTGGACCGGGGCCAGGTCGGCGATCGCTTCCCGGAGCAGCTCCATCGATTCTTTTGTCAACCGCTCGAGCGGTGCCCGCTCGCCGACCGGGTTGATTCCGCCATCGACCTCATGGACCACATGGTTGTCGGTCGTGAGCACCTCGGCATGATCGACCAGGGTCTCCAGGGAGCGGACCATCGGATCACGGAGCCCGACCAGGAGGTTGTTCCCGTCGATGAGGACGTAGGCGGAAGTCGACCCGGCCGTGCGGATCACCAGCACCCGGATCCCGAGCGGGCCGATGCCGTCGCTGCCGATACGGAAGTGGGTCCGGGTCGAGGTCCCGACTTCGAGAGACGATAGCTGAGCCGCCTTATGGGCGGCCTCGACCGCCGCCGTCACATCCCGGATCAGCCGCTCCGCGGTGGGAGTCCCGTAGCTGATGTCCCCCCGGTCCTTGATGTAGGAGTTGTGGGCGTCGATCAACGCCACGGCAAGGCCGGTCCGGCCGGACGCCTCCCGGACCGCCCGATCGGCCACGGCGAAAGCGATGTCGTCGGTCGGATCGGGGGCCTGCGTGACCAGGACCAGTGCGGTCTCGCCAAGGAGCTGGGCCCGCGCGAGGCTTTCCGAGTAGGGGGAGACGAGGGGGCTCGCCCGCACTGGGCCCACCGATCCATCGGGGCCCAGTTCGTCCAAGAGTTCGCGGCAGGCCTGGGAGACCCGGTCCATCTCAGCCCGACTCGGAAGGTCGAGGTCGTGGTCGCAGGGCGTGTGGGGCACGAAGACCGTCCCGGCGCCCGGCCCAAGCCGATCCGCCACCTTGCGGGGGAGATCGCTCGCGCCGAGCGAGGCGAAAGGCCCGGGGTGGACTGTCGGAAGGGCGATCGATGCCCGGACCCGGTCCGGCCCCGGAAAGGTCAGGAGTCGGACCGAAAGGTTGGCGGGGATCGAGAACCGGGAGAAGAACGCTTCGAGCTCGCGGGTCGCCGAAGGGTCACGGCCGTTGACGTGATCGAGCATCGGCCGGATCAGGGCCACCCCCGAGGTATGGAACTCCCGCCGCAAGGGCCGGTCGGCCGCCCGGAGCAGGAGTGCGGAGCAGAGGAAGCCCCAAAGGACAAAGACGAAACCCGCGGCGAGCAGGGCCGGGGTGGCGCCGTACAGGGCGAGCACCCCGACGACGGCGAGGGCCGGCTGGATCAACGTGGGGAGGATCGACGCCGTATGGCTCGCGCGGGAGACCCCGAAGAGGGTCATGTGGCGGAACCAGGTGGCCGGTCCCTGGAGGAACAGCGGCAGCATCGCCAGGACGGGAAGGTACCGGGGAAAGCTGTCGAAGGCGAGCCGGCCGACGGCCGCCAGCGGCAGTTCCAGCAAGAGCACGGAGAGGGCCAGGAGCGACGCCCGTCGCCACTCCAGCCGACCTCCGAGGGCCGCGGCGAGCGGAGTGGTGAGGAGCGTCGCGAGGAGGGCGGGAAGCAGGAAGACCAGTACGCAGCCCTCCATGAACTCCGTCCAACCCGCCCCTGGCCACCAGATCACCAGCGCCAACAGGAGGCTGAGCGGAATCAGGAGGAGCGCGGCCGCCCACGGCGGCGGCGCCCGAAACATGAAATGGCTACGAACCGACCGGGGGAGATGCGGACTCCGAGGGGAACCCACGGGGTCCATGGGGGCCTCACCCTCGGCGGGCACGTTGGACCTCCGCCAGGATCGATCGGAAGCCGGGGCCGATCCCCTCCTCCTCGGTAATGGTACCGGTGACCAGGATCTGGGCCCCGGCAGAAAGCAACTGGGCGGCATCGGCGCCGCTCCGGATCCCTCCACCGACGACGACCGGGATCGAGAGCACCGAACGGACCGCCCGGACCATCGGGGGGGGAACGGGCGCCGGGGCCCCAGAGCCGGCCTCGAGGTAAACGAACCGCATTCCCAGCATCTCCGCGGCGAGGGCGAACCCCTGCGCCCGTTCGATCTCTTCCCGACCCACCAGGTCGGCTTCGCCGACCTCGCCGACCCGCATCCCCGGCGCGATGACAAGGTACCCCATCGGAATCGGCTCGAGTCCCAGCCGTCGGACCACCGGGGCCGCCCGAGCATGGGTCCGAATGACCAAGCCGAGGTTCCGAGAGTTGAGCATGCTCATGAACAGGACCGCTTGGGCTTCGCCGGTCAGCGAGCCCGCCCCCTCCGGGAAGATGATCGTCGGGAGCGGCACTGCCGCCCGGATCCGACGGGCCGCCTCCCCCATCATCTCCGGGGAGATACCGGTCGAACCCCCCAACAGGATCGCATGGCTCCCGGCCTCCGCGGCCGCCCGGGCGATGGTCGCCGCTCGGGCCCCCGGGGACTTCTCGGGATCGATGAGGGTGAAGTGCAGGGGCCCCCCTTCCAGGAGGGTCCCGAGTTGACGCTCGACAGCACCGACCATCTGTCCGACCTACCGGAACGCCACCGCCACGAAGGCGACCAGCGCGACCGCCATGGCCAGCTTGCTCACGGTCTGGCTCCCATGGAGGTGACAGGGCAGCCGAGCCACGGAGACCATGAAGACCGCATCGGCGGCGAGGACCAGTGCGAGGTACATAATCCCGGCGGGGGAGCCCCACCGGACCAGACCGAAAAAGGGGAGGGCGCTCAGGGCCACGGCCCCCCCGATCGCCCCTCGGGCCACCCAACTCGAGACCCTCAGGCCGTATCGGCGGGGCAGGGTCGATCGCCCCACGTCGCCGGTCATGTCCTCCATGTCCTTGATCACCTCCCGACTCAAGGTCGCCAGGAACGCCATGCCCGCCAGCGCCGCTACGGGCGCGATCGATCCGACACTGGCCGCACCGTACAGGAACACCAGGCCCGTCAGGAAGGCGACCTCCAGGTTGCCGAGGAGTCCGACCGCCTTGAACCTAAACTCGTAGCTTAAGAGCGACGCGAGGGCGAGGGCGAGCAGGACACCGACCCACGGCGCCTCAACCATCACCGGGAGGACGACCACGACCCCAACAGTGAAGGCGCCGACGACGAATTTTCGGGCGGCGGCCACCCCAATCTCGCCGGTCACCAGGGGCCGGTCCGGGTGGTTGGCCCGGTCCCCCTCTTGGTCGAGCAGGTCATTGAGCGCATTGCCCCCGGCGGTTACCAGGCCCGTGGAGGCGGCCGCCAGCAGCAGATAGAGATACTCCAAGCCGGTCAGCTGGACCCCGAGCCCCCGGGCCGCCCAGCCCCCGACCATGGTACCCACCACCGATACGGCGACGTTGGGGAATCGGGCCAGCCGAAGCCAGCGGTTCATGCGCCGGGGTGGGGGGCCGGCTTGCTTAACGGTTTGGATGGCGGGGGTCCCATGCCCCGGGTCGGTCCGAACCTCCGGAACCTCTCTACGCGGGGTGGCTCCTTATCTGGGCCTGCGCTAGGGGGAGCCCATGGGCCGGTCTCCGGGGATTCACCCACCGGTCGCCCGACGCTTCCGGCTCGCCAACGGGCTCCGGGTCATTCTCGCCCCCCTTCCCCAGAGCCCCACCGTGAGCGTCTGGGTCTGGTATTCGATCGGCTCGCGGCAGGAGTGGCCCGGCATCACCGGCGCCTCCCACTGGATCGAGCACCTGCTCTTCCAGGGAAGCCCCCGGTACGGCAAAGGCGAGATCGACCGGGCGATCCTCGAGGTCGGCGGGACCCTGAACGCCTTCACCGACAACGACTTCACCGCCTACTTCAGCACCGTACCCCGGGACCGGTGGGCGATCCCGCTCGACATCGAGGCGGACCGGATGACTCGCGCCCTGCTCGACGACGCGGAGGTCGAACGGGAGCGGAGGGTGGTGCTCTCGGAACGGGAGGGCAATGAAAACTGGCCCGAGTTCCGGGTGGAGGAGGAACTGTATCAGCTCGCGTTCCGGCAGCATCCCTACCGGTGGGACGCCCTGGGTCGACGTGAGGATATCGAGCGGATCACACCCGACGAACTGAGGACCTACTACCGACGGTACTACGGCCCGAGGAATGCCACCCTCATCGTGGCCGGGGCCTTCGATGTCGGGACCCTGCGCGGGGAGGTTGAACGGCGGTTCGAGGGACTGCTGGCCTCCGGGGAACTTCCGGCACCGCTGCCGCCGGAACCGGCACCGAGCAGCGAGCGGCGCGCGACGCTCCGTGGCCCGGGCACCACCGCGATCGTCCAATTCGGCTGGAGGGCTCCTTCGCTCGACTCCCCCGACACACCGGCGCTGCTCGCCCTCGACGCCCTTCTCGGGGGGGAGGTGGCGCTCTTCCAGGTGGGCGGGTCCGGCGGCCATCGATCCGACCACCCCGGTGCCCGGCTCTACCGCGCGCTGGTCGATTCGGGCCTCGCGGTCCGGGCCAGCAGCCACTGGCCCGCGCGGGTCGACCCCGGCCTCTTCACCATCCAGGTGCAGGCCGCGCCCCGGGTGTCGGTCGGCCGGATCGAGGCAGCGGTCCTGGCCGAGACAGAGCGGCTCACCCGCCGCCTGCCCTCGACTCGGGAACTGGCCGAGATCCGCACCCGGGCCCGCCGGGGCGTGGAGGCCGCCTACGAAGGGGCGAGCCGGACCGCGTTCCGTCTCGGATTCTTCGAGACGCTCGGGGGCCGGGCCCTCGAAGGACGACTCTACCGCGCCTTCCAACAAGTCTCCGGACAGGAGATCCGGGAGGCCGCGCGTCGCGTGTTCGTGCCGGAGGGGCGCTCGACCGTCATCTACGAGCCCCTCGGAGGTCCGGATCATGCCTGAACGCCCAGACCCCCGACGGGTCTCCTTCCACGAACTCCCGGGCGGAGCCCGACTGGTCGTCCAGCCGGCCCCGGAGGGCAGCCGGCGGTTCGCGGCGAGCTACCTCGGCCCGGCCGGACATGGGTTCGATCCCCCTGGCCGGGAGGGACTCGCGGAGATCACCGCCGAGGCGCTCCTCGCGGGGACCGACCGGCTCGATCGGGCGGCGCTCTTCCGCCAGGTCGACCGCTGGGGCGGCGCATTGCGTGTCTCGACCGACCCCGAGATGGTCCACCTGGAGGTTCAGGGTCCGGCCGAAGAGGACCGTAGACTCCTCGGGCTCCTGGCCGAGGTTCTGAATTCGCCCCGATTCGCTCCCCATGAGATCGACCGGATCCGCCGTGAGCTCATCGAGGCCCAGCTCCGGGAACGGCAGATCGCCTCCCTCCGGGCCGAAGCCGAACTCCACCACCGGTTGTTTCCTGCGGGCCACCCGTACCGGGACTCCGGAGCGGGAAGCTTTCCCTCGGTCTCCCGGATCCGTCCGGCGGATCTGGAGTTGTTCCATCGCCGTCACTACTCGGGCCAAGGCGGAGTCATTGTCATCACTCACCCCCGTCCGAGCTCCTCGCTGAGGGGCACGGTGGCGAGGTTGTTCGATGGTTGGCCGGCCGGTCGCCCCCCGACGCCGCCCCGAATCGATCCCCGACCCCCGCCGTCCCGGAGGGTTGCCCGGATCGCGCTCCCCGGGCAGTCTCAGGTGGAGATCCGGATCGGGACGATGAGCCTGGACCGACACTCTCCCCTCTATCCGGCCGCGGAACTGGCCGATGAGCTCCTAGGGCGACGACCGGTGCTGTCGCGCCTTTTCCAGGTGATCCGGGAGAGGGAGGGACTTGCCTACCACGCCTCGAGTCAGCTATCGGCCCTTTCCTGGGGCGGTTACTGGGAGCTCCAGGCGGGCACCGCTCCCCGGGGGGCCGACCCCGCACTCCGTCTGCTCGAAGCCGAGGTGAACCGTCTCGCTGAAGAGGCTCCGGACGAGCGGGAGCTTCGCCGCATCCGCGAGAGCGCGATCGGCTCGATCCCGTTGGACCTGGAGACCGCCTCGACCGCGCATGACTGGGCGGTCGAGATCGGCCGGTACGGGTACCCTGAAACCTACCTTCTCGACTGGCCCGAGCGAATCCGGGCCGTCACGACGGACGACCTGCGGGAGGCGTGGCGGCAGGGTTTCGATTGGGACCACGCCGTAGTTGTCCTCGCCGGTCCCCTCCCTTAGTAATCGCGCCCGGCAATCGAACCCCAAGGCAGCTTCGGATCCGAGGCATAGGACCGGTCCGGGCTGGGCAGGTGGCACGCGGGAGTGCGTGACGGGCTGCCCGAGACGGCAGCCTTGTCGGAGTAGTTACCGCGCTCCTACCGTCTGAGTCCCACCGCCGCCTTCGCCCCCACCCGAGGACGACCCGCCGGAGGTGAGCCGGGGGATCACGAACGCCCCGATCAAGAGGAATCCCACCAGAAGCAGGAGGGTGATGCCGATGATCGCGGAGTACGGGATCGCGGTGCTCGATGTATAGGTCAGTCCATTGCCGATGAGCGGAATCGGACTCTTGGGACCCAAGAGCGTGAAAATCCCCCAAGTGACACCGACGAAGATCGCGGTGACCAAGGTATCACCCGCCCCAAATGGATAGGAGTCGGGCAGCGGGTGGTAGCGGAGGGCCAGGTAGAGGAAGATCAGGATCAGGCAGATCAGCAACACCCAGACCAGAAACATCCCAACAACGAGGAACAGGATCCCAAACGCCACCAGCGCCAGTGCATACAACGGTACATCCATGGTTCCAACCCCCTTTCGATTGAGACTCCTTTTGAATGCCGATCCGCCCTACTTCTTGGACCCAGGCCCTTGATAGATCGTCATCGGCTCGCTCGGGGGGGAGGCTGGACGGGGCCCTCCCGAAGAGCCGGTGGGAGCCGAGGGCTTCGCGGCCGAAGTTTGAGGAGGTGATGGCTTGGTCGATCCGTTGGCCTTCGAGCCTTGGGAACGGCGGACCACGAAGGCCACCAGCAGTCCGACCACCAGCAGAACGGCCAACAGCCCGAACGAAATGGCTGCCATGCTGCTGGACGCAGAGCCGGAGGAGGCCCCGGAGCCCCCCGAGTTGGTCGGGACAAAGGCCGCCAGCTCGGTGATCGGGGAGTTCACGGTCACGTTGAAGGTCGTTGATGTGCCGTTGTAGCTTCCGACTCCCTGGCCCGTCCAGTTGCTGAACCGATAGTTGGGCTGGGCGATGGCCGATATGGTCAGGGTCGTCGCCCCGGTAACCCATTGGGTTGCGGGAGTCACGTTCCCGCCGGTGGAGCTCTGGAGGGTCACCAGGTATTGGGCCTCAAACTGAATCGTCAACGAACCGTTTTGGGTGACCGAAACCTGAGATGGGGTGGTGGCAGCCGCGACATACCGGACGCCGACGCCGCCGGAGACCGTGGGCACCGACAACGAGTAGGTACCGTTAAGTCCACTGAACGTGAGCCCGCCAGCGACCGTCGATAGTCCCACATCGCCCAGGATAGCGCCCCAGCTGGTGCCGGCCGGAAGGCCGGTCGCACTTACAGTAAGGGTGTATGTAGCGGGCGCCGGTGGGTAGTAGACCGCAAAGTTGGGCGCCTCATAGATCGGGCCGTTCAGGGTGACCGACAGCACGGGCCCGGTGACGTTGTAGGTTCCGTTCCAGCCCAAGGCATAGAACCCTGAGTTCGGGAGGGCGGTAAGGTTGAGTTGCGTACCGGAGGCATTCCAGTAGCTCCCGGCCGACGGCTGCGAGCTGCCGTTGATCGCAGACCCGACCTGAACCAGATACTGGGTTGTGTAGGTGACGCTGATGTTTCCGCTGGAACCGACCACCAGGCCCGATGGGGTCATGACATACGTGGTCGACACTGAGGTGGCGACATAACGGGTTCCCGAAAGAGTCGATGAGTAGACCGTGGGCGTGGAAAAGGCGTAGGTCCCGTTGGTAAGACCCGTAATCGTCAGTGGAGAAGTGCCACTGTAGGTCTGGGAACCCAGCTGGACCGTGAGGCTGCTGCCCGAAGGAAGGCCCAGCGCACTCACCGTGACCGCAAAGGTCGGTACAATGAGGCGGAAAGTGGCGGTTTCGCTGACGACGCCGCGGACGACCAGCTGAATCGTAGCGTTGGTCGAAGTGACGGCGCCCGCACCGGTCCCGCTCCACTCGACGAACTCGTACCCCGGAGATGGGGTCGCGGTCAGGTTGACCTGCTGGCCCAGGTGCGCCCACAAGAGGTTCGGAGAAACTGATCCGCCCGGGCCGGCCGACGCCGAGACCTGATACTCCTGCTCGAAGACGACGACGACGGTCGAGGAGAGGTCGAAGGTCAGCGCCGAGGGGACCGGGCCCTTTGTGTAGTTCGCATTCACCATCCCGGTGACGTGGGTCCCGATGTAGAAGAACGATGGAACATAGGCGATGCCCGTCTGGGTATAGACGGTCGCCGAACTCACTGTGTAGGTTCCCGCGATCAGCGAGACGGAGAGCGTGGAGCGGGTGCTAAGGTCGTACCCGGATCCCCCACTACCGAACCCGATCGACCAGCTGGTACCGGCCGGAAGGCCGGCCGATTCGAAGGTGAGATTCAGCGTCCGACCCGCCGTGGGCTCGAGCCGGTAATGGATGTTGACGATCGACCCCGTAAAGACGTTGAGCGGCGAGGGAATGCTCGACGTAGGGATATAGGAGTCGGTCAGGTTGTAGTACACCGCCCAGGCCGAATAGTTGAGCGGCCCGGCGCTACCGTTGTAGTCCAAGTAGGTCGTGTTGGAGTAGACTACAGTTCCGTTGATCGCAACACCCCAAAGGGTCCCGTTGGGCAGGCCGGACTCGGTGAACTTGTAGGTGTAGTTGATCGGGCTGCAGACCCCATAGTCGCAGACACTGAACAGCTGGAAGTTGGCGGACTCGTTGATCGGACCCCGGACCGTGGTGCTCCCGTTCGGGTTGGTGGTGGTGTAGCTTCCGGATCCGGTCCCAGTCCATGACTGGAAACTAAGGTTCAAGCACATGAAGCAGGTGGGCATGACGGCGGAGTTGGGCGTGATCGAATACGCCATCGTGGAGTTGGCCGGCACCCATGTGCTCCCGAGATCCGGGGAGACGAGATAGTTCGAGCACTCGTAGTTGTAGGTGGCGTAGAGGCAGTTGAAGCCGTTACCGCCCGGGATCGGGGGCGGTGTCGTGGAAACCCGGACCAAGTAGGCCTCACCAAAGTCGACCGAAACCGTGGTGGCATTCGAGGTCACGCTGACCGGAGAGCCAGGTGAGGCCGTGGGTTGGAAGGCGACGCCATACGACTGGTTCACCCAAGGTAGGATGTACGGATAGGATTGGTTCAGCGGTACCCCACTGATCACCAGGTGGGTGCCGGCGCTCCCCTGGCGATAGTTGCCGAGCACACTGACCGACCAATTGAGGCCGGTTCTGAGGTTGAGCTCCTGGAAGGTCAGCGTTGATCCAGTCCCCGTGAAGAGCTGGGAGACCTCGATGTGAGTGTTCCCGTAGTTGTAGGGCCAGAAACAGCCGCCCGTGATATTCCAAACAGGGCACGAGTTCTGGCTCCACGCCAACGTGGGAGTTGAATTGACCATAACGATCGACGACTGGAAACCGTCCCACATGTCGGGTGAGACCCGGGCGACGTTGGGGGAGACATAGTAGGCGCTACCGAAACTGCTCCCGTTCGTGGTCGAGGTGGTAAACAGCTGGACCGTCTCGCCGCAGTAACCGGCGTAGCCGAACAGCGTGAAGCACTGGGTCTCGTTAAGGTACGAGGCCTGGATATATACCTCGCCGGAGGGCGCGACAGCGATCGAAGGATTGTAGATTGCGGAGTCGGCCGCAAAGTTGGAGTCGGTGATTCCGGGGAAGACCAACTGGGGGGTTGCCCAGGAGGACCCGTTGTTGGAGGAGTGGGAGAACCAGAGCGTGTTGGGAGACTCGCCGGAGTAACAGTACGGTGGGTTTGCGTAATAGTAGCAGTAGGTTCCGAAAACTCCCCCCGTGTAGACGACATACAGCTGCTGGGCCGACGGTGAGTAGGCCAGCTTGGGAGCTGTACCGACCAACGGGTACCAATAGCCAATGAGGTTACCCGCCGGAACGACCTGGACGCGCGAGTACCGGAAGGAAGTACCGTTGTTGGTCGAGCGCGCCACCATCACGGTGACCGTAAAGACGGTGCCGCAGGTGACCCCCTGGCAGAACTGCTTGCTTGTGTAGTTCGTGATGTAGGCCAGATAAAGTTCGCCCGACGGGCTGACCAGCATGTTCGCTGCAGTGGCACCCGAGGTCTGGGTACCAAAGTAGGAGCCCGGCTGGACCGGGAGGTTGATCATCGACCCCCAGGTCTGGCCGCCATTGGTCGACACGACAAGGTGGATCTGGGCTGAAATGAAGTAGTAGTCCGGAGAGGTGAGGTTCTCCCAGGCCAAATAAAGGGTGTCCCCAAAGGCCGCCAGATTTGGAGCTTGAGGATCCTGCATCCCGGTCGAGTTCCCACCCAGGTTGGGGGCCGACTGGTTGATCACCTGCGGTGTGGTCCATGTGGCCCCGTTGTCAAAGCTCTCCGTGAAGACGAGCCGATCGTAGGTAAGGCACTGGAGGGTGCTGAGTTCGGGGAAGACATCGTAACAGGTCGGCGTGGTTAAGTTGCCGATCGACCAGTTATACTCAATGTAGGCCAAGGCCAGGGTTCCATTGGGCAGTGCGACCATGGTCGGTGACCAGGCGCTGGGGTAATGATTGACCTGGGTCGAGTTCGAGCAGTTGGAGTCGACAAGATAGCTGGGGGTGGACCAGTTATTCGGTGACCCCTTGGAAACGGCGACTCCGATCTCGCTCGTGGCGTACTGGCGGGTTCCGGCACAGCCGCTCTGGTTGGTCATCGCGTTGTAGGCGGTCACGTAGTAGCCGTTCGAGGTGTGAACGATGACCGGCGAGTTGGTGGTGTTGGTACAAATGCCGTTGTAGTAGACGTAGATGTTGGCACAGGTCTGGTTCCCAGTCGTCGGATTGGCCAGCTGCTGGTTAGTGAAAAAGACCCCGCGTCCCGAGGAGTTCACAGCGCCTCCGCTCGAGGACCCACCCATCGAGGGCGGGTTGGTCATCGGAGCTACGGCGGGGACGGCGGAAGAGGGAAGGGTAGGGATCGTTGGTGTGACCGACGACGCGTGACCGACGAGGTGGCCGCCGGTGTCGACCGGAGTTGTGGCGACGCTCGCAGTCGGGGCGACAACCTGCATCGATCCCAGGGCCATCGAGACGATCAGCATCAAAAGCAACGCCGTACTGGCCCAGGCGGGAAGTCGCCCCGGAAGGCGACGCCCGCCGAGACTCTGGGAGATAGGGGTTCGGCTCATGGCTTCCTCCCGTTGGTTGCCGAAGAAGATGCGGCGGCAGGGGCCGATCGCGCCGGCGGAGAAGGCGGCATCGACTTGCGCCGACGGAAGACCAGCAGTCCGACCCCCAGGCCGACGACCAGCCCGACCACAGCGAGACCGGCGATCGCGGGCGGTGAGCTCACCGACGAAAGGAAGCCGCTCGAACTGGCGGGAGGTGAAAGCTTGGCAAACGTAGCGACCTCAGAGATGGGGGAGCTCACCACCAAGGTCCAGTTGGGAGAGGAGCCCGTGTAGGAGGAGCCTCCCGTACCCATCCAACCCACAAAGTAGTATCCCTTGAGGGGCGTCGCGTTCAGCAACATCGAGGTACCGGAGGCCACAAAGGAGTTGGAGACCGTCGGCGAGGTGATGTTGCCGCCCGGAGTCGACTGGATGCTGACGCGGTAGGTCGTGGTAAATGAGATCCCAATCGTGGTGTTGGATGAGACGGTGACGGCCTTCTGGGAGAACTGGGGAACATACTGGGTCGAACCATCCGGTGAAAGCACGGTCGAAACCTCGAGGGAGTAGCTACCCGAGAGAAGGTCGGTCACATTGATCCATGGGGTGGTGGAGGTATACCCGACCCCCTCCCAGCTGATCGACCAGCTGGTGCCGGCCATCAACGGGGAGAGATCGTGGAGTTCCACCACGTACCGGGGAGGCGGAGGGATGACGATTGCCGCAAATGTGGCGACCTCAGAGATCGGGGAGCCGGGGAAGATGCTTGAGACCTGGCTCGGACCCGAATAGCTTCCGGTTCCCGTCCCAACCCATCCGGCAAACGCAAAGCCCGGGGACGGGTCGGCCACCAAACTCACAGTGGCCAGACTGTTGGCCCAGGTGGGCTGGTTGGTCGTGACTCCGTTGAGGGTCAGGGCGGCAGTCCCACCATTGCCGGCGATGACGTTGACCAGGTACTGGATGGTGTACTTGATCGGTACCACGGTGAAGCCCGACGTACAGGTCGAGGAGGGCACAGTGCCCGGAACCCATCGCGTTCCCGAGCTGGTGCTCGAGTTCAGGTACGCGTCCGGAACGCCAATCGAATACTGGCCCGAACTTCCTGCCGAGCAGGAGTAGAGGTTGGGCACCACAAGGGTGGACAGATCGGACGAGTACCCCTGACCTCCGACCTGGACCGTCCAGTAGGTCCCGTTCGGAATACCGGTCTCCTCGAAGGTGAGGTTAAATCGGTTGGCCGGCAACGCATTGAAGGCCGCAGTCTCCGTGATCGGTCCACCGACCGTGACGTTCATGGTGCTGTTCATCCCTGTGTAAGATCCCGTCCCAGTGCCACTCCAGCCCGCAAACCGATAGTTCGCATGAGCGGAAGCGGAGTAATGGAGGACGGTCCCCGGGGCCACCCATCCGTTGGCGAGCCCCGTGACTGAGCCACCGAAGGACCCCATCGCCATGACATGGTAGGAAAGCGCGTAGGTGAGGTTGTAGGTGGTCCCTGGGGTGACCGAAAGGACGGTCCCCGGTGGGAACCCTAGGGGAGTGTAAGCGACCGTGTCGTTGGCCGACGCATCGACCGGGTAGGCGGTGACCTGGTACGTTCCAGGGTGGGTGGTGAGGTTGATCCACGGAGTGGTCGAACTCAGAGAGGTACCGTTGACGGAAAGTTGCCAGAGGTCGCCGCTCCGCAGCTGGCTGGCGTGGAAGCTGACCTGTCCGGTCGGGGCCGCTACATCAACGTAGGCGTAGGAGAAGTTCAGGTAGACGTACGGCGAGGCGGGGATATCCAGGAGGCCATTCGATGAGGCTTGGCCGAAGTACATCCAGCCGACCGTCGAGGAGTTGGCTTGGATGTTGGAGATCGAGTAGTAGCCGGTGTAAACGTCGGAGACGGTGACGTTGTTGGGCGAGACCCCGGAGTAGGTCTGTCCGTCAAATTGGAACGAGTAGCTCAGCCCGTTCGAAAGCCCCTGTGGGACAAAGGTGACGTTGTAGACGCCAAACGCTCCGAACCAGAGGGTCTCATTGATCGGCCCATCGGTGTGCACCGTCGCGGAGCCCCCGGAGGCATTGACCGAACCGCGGCCCGTACCCGTAAAGTAGGAAACTGGTGCATAGGCATTGAGGTTGGTGCTGCCCAAGGGAAGTGCAGTTCCATTCGGGAAGTACCAGGGGAAAGCCGGGTAGACATAGGTATCGGTGTAGTAGGGCGTAGAGTAGTGGTAGTACTCATAGTAGGTGGAACCGACCGTGAAGTAGAGATACGCGTACTGAATGGTGAGCGGGTTATAGTAGAACTCGATTCCGTAGAAGGCCTCGAAGGTCACGTTGACCGTCTGGCTTTGGTTATAGGCATAGAACCCCGGGGTAGGGGAGATGGACGCGAACTCCGACCAGAAGCCCGAGGGGATAACCGGGCTCGCGAACAGAACGCCGGTGTTGTTCGGGAAGTTCAGAACGGTGATCGAACTCCGGTTGGTCGCAAATACGTTGCCTGAAAGGCTAATCGACCAATTGTGGCCCGAAGGAAGCCCAACCTCCTGGTAGGTGATGGGGTGGGTGACTCCATCCCATGCGTGGGCGACCGTGAGGTTGTCGGAGCCGGTGTAGTTGTAGAAGAAGTTGTAGTAGTAGACCCCGCCCAAGATGCGATACTCATAGTGATAGCTGAAGTCGTAAGGCTGGGGAAGGCCGAAAGCTGAAACCGCCAGGTGGTTGGAGTCGACGAGGCTGGCGGCATTGTACCCGGCCCAGGAACCCTTCATGCCGTAAAAGTTGGCTCCGGGGGAGTAGGTGACAAGGACAGGGGAGTTCCAGGAAAGGCCGCTGGTGCCGGTCGTGGTATAGTACGCATAGGCGTACGTCGTTGGGGAGCAACCCTGGCCGTAACAGTAGGTGTTGTTTTGTACCCCGTAGGTGAGGTAAAGCTTCCCGTTCCCCTGGGCGAGGGCCGGACTGACGTAGTAGTCGTCCATTCCCCCGAAGGGAGTCGGGGCGGCCACGGCCGTGGTGTTCCAAGAGCCTCCGGCATTGGCGGAGACGCCCGAAAAGAGACCTGCATCCCCATAGAAGTAGGTGACCGTGGTCGCGTTGGCCCCGGTTTCGTTCGACCCTTCATGGGGCTGGGGTACGTAGATGGTCCCATTGGTGTCGTAGATGTACGCCCCGCTCCAGGCCACGTACATCGTCGAGGGATTGGAAACCCCCCACTCAAAGGAAACGTACGGCCCCCACTGGAAGGGGCTCGCGTAGCAGTCGAAGTTGATTTCGACGCCGGTAGTGTACTGACCGCAAAGCACCTCACCGGCCTCCGTCGGACCCGCGATAACCGACAGGGGAGTCCAGCTCGTGCCGTTGGTCGAAGAGGTGGTGCTCACCAATTGGTAGCCGTACGCCTCGCAGTAAGTCGATCCGCTGAAGGAGTAGTAGACAAACTCGGCGCAACTGAAGTTGGTGGCGTACACCACCCCGACGACCCCGGTCGCGTTGACCGCCATCGAGGCGGAGGAGACGCTGTAGTTGTAGGCCTTGTTGAGTCCGGGCATCGTGATGGGGGAGCTCCACGTGGCGCCGTCATTCGCCGAGTAGATCATCTTGAGCGTGACGGGGTAGGTGGGCGGAAGGGCATACGATCCGATCGATAGCGGGGAGGCCGGCAAGGGGTTGGTGGTCGAGTTGTTGATCCCATAGTAGAGGACGTAAATCGACTGCCCGAAGGTGGCGATCTGGGGCCGGGCGATGTTGGCCCCGGTCAGGATCGTACGGACCGGCTGGAAGCTGCTGCCATTGTTGGTTGAAACTGTGAACCCCAACGCATCTGCGCTGCGGTTGATGTAGTTCATCGAAAGGTTCCAGAGGGAGAAGTTGTTCTGGTTCTCCTCCACGAAGACCGAGTCGATCTGACCGTTCGGACCCGTGGCGAAATCGGGCTCAATCGACTGCAGGTAGTTGCAGGTGGAGTTGGTGATCTGGACCGCCGGCCCAAAACTGGTGCCGTCGTTCGATGACACCCGGAAGTCGACCGTGCTCATGGTGTGGTTCCGGGCCCCCGGGCAGGTCGAGGTGGTCAGGTTGGTCAGAACCGAGTAGCCCACACCGATGTCCCCGTTGGCGAGATTGAGCAAGGAAGGGTTTTGGGCGCCGGAGGAGCAGTCTCGGTAGGTGAAGTTCTCCACGACCGTTCCAAAGTTGTAGGAGACATTGGCGACGATGCCGCAGAGGGAGTGGATCTTGGCCACCTGGTTGACCGTATCGTTCACCCCGTAGAAGGTGCCGTTGACCAGAGCGACCGAACTCCCGGATCCAGCGCCGACCGGTCCGGGCGAGGCGGCAGCCGCCGCGGTCGCCGGTTGGCGAGCGGCCGGCCCCGAGGACCCCGCGGTCGGGAGCCATGCGGTGCCCCCCACGACGATGAGGAGGGTCACGGCCAAAACGATCCAAATCCCAAGGCTACTCCGTCCACCCCAGCCCGGGCGGAACCTCTGCAGAGCCACGGCTCCGCATAGTAGGCAGGGGTTATATACCGCTAGACCGCGGGCGCCGCCTCATCGACGGCGGATCGGGGGCTCCCAACTCGCCCGACTCCGCCGGTGGCGCGAACCCAGGAACCATCCGACGATCGCTACGCCGACCCCAACCCCCAATGCGGCAAGTACGAGGGTGAGCCCGCCCAAGGTCCCGGGCCCCGAGGGCAGGGGTTCGGCGACAAAGTCGACCCGGACCCACACCGAGCGGCCCTGAACCACGACCACGCCGCTGAGGTTCTCGGCCCGATACCCGGTGGGCGCCTGGAGGGTGAACGGGTAGCTGCCGTTCATCAGTGACGCCACAATCGAGAGGTTCGACGAGGTCACCGGGCCGCCATTGACCGTCACCGACCAGGGGGTCCCGTTCGGGAGGCCCGCGGCCACCCAGGTCACCGGGAAGAGGACCGGGGAGAAGTCGAGCGTCACCGTCCGGTTGCCCCCGTCGACTTCCGAGAGGCGGGTCGGCACCTCGTAGGCGCCGTTCTGAGCGCCGGCCCGAACCGGGTAGCTTCCATTGGGCAGCTTGAGGACGATCGGCCCACCGGTGGGGCTGCTCCAGCGGCCCACCGGAAGGGCGATCCACCAGGGGGTCCCTTCCGGCAGGCCCAACGGAACGAATCCCACTGTGTAGCGCGGCAGGCTGAACGTCACATTGAGCTGGACCGGACTCCCCGTTACACGGTACGATACCTCTGGGGCCCCGTAGGCGGGGTCGGCCGCCGAGGCCGAAAAGCTGTAGCTCCCATTGGGCTGGTCGATGGCGGCCGTGGAGGTCGTGAAGCGCAGGGAGCTTCCGTTCTCGAAGTGGATCGACCACCCCATGCCGGCCGGAAGTCCTGTTTCAGTGAAGGTCACCGGGCTGAAGTACGGGTCGAACCGGACGGTCAAGACCACCGGGGCACCGCTCACATTGAACCGGCCCGTCACCGGCAGCCGCCCCGAATCCGGGGCCGTCGCCCGATAGGCGTAACTGCCGTTCACGAGGGGAAGGCTGATCGAAAGACCGTCGGTCGTCCGACCGATCCCGCCGGAGAGGTTGAAGGTCCAGACGGCGCCCGGAGCCACTCCGACCGCCAGGATCGTCACGGGGTACTGGGCGCGGAACCGGAGGGAAAGGCTCTCGGGGGCTCCGGAAACGTTGAGCTCCCCGGAGACGGGGGCCCGGTTCGGGACGGAGGTCGTCGCCAGGTAGGCGAAGCTCCCGTTCACCTCAGGGAACTGGAGGCTCGGCCCCCGGGAAACGAAGCTCTGACCGTTCGATAGGTTGAACCACCACGGCGAGCCCGTCGGGCTCCCGACCTCGGCGATCGAGATGGTGTACGGCTGGCGGAAGAGGAAACTGAGCGGGACCAACGATCCGTTCACAACGAAGCGGCCCGGGGCGGGATCGATCCGGTCGGGATACGACGAGATGACCCGATACCGATAGGTTCCGTTGGTCAGCTTCCAGCTCAGGGTGGGTTGGGTCGACACCACGGTCGGTCCACCGTCCAGCACAAGGCTCCACGCGGCGCCATTGGGAAGACCGAACTCCCGGGCGCTGACCGGATATAGCTCGGGCACGACGACCGAGAGTGAGGCGGATCCCAGATCGACCACATAGATCGTCCCGGTCACCGGATCGACCAGCACTTGCGTCGGGTCGGACCCGACCGTGACCCGGTCCTGGACCGATCGGTTCCCCGGCGGCACGATGGCCAGGCTGTTCGACGTCTGATCGGCGGTGATCCAGGCCCCGGTGGCCGGGTCGACCGCCACCGAAATGGGGCCCGAACCCACACTGGCCGCCGTCGGGCTCCCCCCGGTCAGGTTCCAGGCCTCGATCTCTCCCGAAAGGGCATCGGCCACCAAGACCTGGGAGGTCTCGGCGTCGAAAATGGCATCCACGGGGTCGAGGCCTCCACCGAGGGTCGCGACGACGCGGTCCTGGCTCAGGTTGAGAACGCTGAGGTTGTCGGAGTAGCCGTTGGCGACGACGGCCAGCGTACCGCCAGGGACCAGTGCGATCGAGTCGGGATAGATTCCGACCGTCACGTTGGCCACAATGGCATCACGGGTCGCATTGAGGATCGAAACCGTCCCCGAGCCCCCGTCCGCGACAATCCACTCGCCGAGACCGGCGTCGTAGGCGACCGCATCCGGATCGGATCCGACGGGGACCTGACCGATATAGCTTGCATTGGCGCCGTCCAGCAGGGCGAGGTCGCTCCCGTTCGACTCGGCGATGGCCACCTGGTCGAGCGCCGGATCGAACGCGCCCGCCGAAGGGTCGTCGGGCACCGGGAGGTTCGCGACGAGGTCTGGGCCCGTGAGGTTGACGACCGAAACCAGATCCGAGTCGCTGTCGCCGATGTAGAGCTGGCTCTGGGCGGGGTCGAAGGTGGCGGCCAACGGCTGGAGTCCGAGCAGGTAGCTCGGCCCGGTCGCCCAGGTGGAGGCGTTCACGAAGGTGAGCGCATTGCCGTTGCCGTCCGCCACATAGAGGGTCTGGGTGCTCGGGTTGAACGCCAGGGCGTCCGGCCCGCTGCCGACGGGGATCGACCCGACCACCGAGTCGCGGGAGAGGTTCACGACCGAGAGGTTGTCGGAGTTGGCGTTGGCCACGAAAACCTCCCCGTTGAGAGGGTCGTACTGGACAGCGTCCGGGACTTGCCCGACCGGAACCGAGGCCACGGTCCGGCCGGTACTCCCGTTGAGTACGGTGATGTTGTCCGACCCTTCATTGCCGACGACGATGGCGCCGCTCGGGCCGGCCCCGGTGGCGACGTAGGGGCTATGGCCGACCGGGACGGTCGCCCGGATCGTCAGGTTACCGGCGTCGATCAACGTGACGGTGTCGGTGCCGGTCAGGACCACGACCACCTCATTCAGCCACGCGTCGTACGCGATCCCCCACGCGGCGGAGGGCACGGCGACGGTCGCCGTAAGGCTGGAGTTTGTGGCGTTGATGACGCTGACCGTATTGGCCCCCGAATTGGCCACGAACACCTCCTCATTCTGGGGATCGTAGGCGACGGCATTCGGCTCGTTGCCGGTCGGGATGGCCGAGCCCTGGTAGGTGGTGTCGTTGAACTCCCAGATCGAGCTCTGGGAGGTGGCAACGGAGCCGAAACTCCCGTTGGCGATATAGATCGTGCCCAGCGAGGGGTCGTAGGCGAGGGAGGCCGGCCCGGGGCCGACGGCCAGTGACCCGACGATGGCGCCGGTCGTTCCGTTGACTGCGGTGATCGAGTTCGAATTGGTGTTGGCGACGAACACCTCCCGACGGCCCGAGTCGTAGACCAGGGCCCCCGGGCCGAGGCCGTTTGAAGCAGCAAACTCACCCGCCCGCAGCGAGTCGTTGGGTAAGACCAAGGTCTCGGCCACCCGGTACTCCCCGCCCGACCCGGCCGAAGCCTCCCCTGCCCCGGCCGTCCGGGCCGGCCCAAGGACAGCGGGGTCGGAAGGGGAGATCAGGTCGGGGGCACGGGTCGGGGCCCGAGCCGCCGAACCGGGTACGGCCCCGGTGAGGCCGGAAAGTGCGACGAGGAGGATGAGCGCCAGTACGGGGAGCGGGCCACAAGGGCCCGGGGTCGTTCGTCGCGATCGGCCGGTTCCGACCGGCATCCCCGACGTGGCCATTGCCTGAGGTACCGCGGCGCGCCTATTCTGTCTTTCGACCCCGAGATAGCCTCCCCAAGGGGCGTCGGGAACGGGATTACGTTCGGCCCCGGGAGCCCCGAGCGCCTCGGCGGGGCGTGACCCCGTCCGGAGAGGGGGAGCTGCTCTTGAGGTCGAATACAAGTTCCGACAGGGCCTGGAAGGCCCGCGGCCCGTCGGCCTGCTGGACCACAAACGTCGACTCGGTGTTGAGGCTCATGAGCTCGACGCAGTTGATCTGCTGCCGGGAGAGGGTCCCGGCGAGGTACGCCACGACCCCGGGGGTCTCGTAGACCTCCCGGGGGCTCTCCACCGTGAGGGCCGTGAGGCCGTCCCAGATCGTCGCGACCTCCCGTCGGCTCCGGGCATGCTCCCGAAGGAGGGGAACGTACTCCGACTCGCAGAGAATGGTGACCTGGGAGGGCCCCTGAAGGATCTGGAAGAGCCGGCGCTGGCTGCGGGCCTCCATCGCCTCCCGCGAGAGGATCGTCCGGAGGAGCTCCGAGGAGGGGGGAATCGAGACCAGGGCGACCCGGGTCCGGACTTCCACCCGGCTCGCGGCGACGACCTCGAGGAGCCGTCCTTCGACGGTTTTCGACGGATCGCTCAACACCGGGTAGCGTCGGATCGCCATCTCCAACGCGTCGGTGCGGGGGTCCCGGCACTCCTCCGAGATCCGCCGGGCAAGGAGGGTCACGTTGACGATCCCGTAGGCCAGGCAGTCGGCGACGCTCGGGTGCCGGTCAATGTAGGCCCGGGCCACCTCCGCCGCACTCGCCCCTGTGCCGCCCCGCACGTCCACCGGTGTCCCCTTGGGCCCGGGCAGGGCCCGGGCCGCTTTAGCGAGTGCCCCATGGTCGGCTATCCGGCGTCGGATCGACCCCTCGATCTCCCGGGCCGACTCTGGCGACCCGACCCAACGGAACTCGTGACCGACTCCGAGCATGAGCCGAGGAATCAGGTTGACCCGGGCGAGGGTATCGTCCAGGGCGGCGATGACCCCGGGGGTCTCGGGGGCCACCGATTCGAGGTCGATTCCGGCCACCGTGAGCCCCGGCCAGATCCCCTGATGGAGCTCCGGGGGGATCCGATCGAGGAGGGGGGCGAGCCGGTCGGAGGGGGCGAGGATCAGCAGCGAAGGGGCTCCCTGCTGGATCGCCATGAAGGCGCGGGGTGACTCCAGTGCGGCCTCGACCGCCGACGCACAGGCGTCAAGCGCGCTCCAGGTGGACGGGTGATCCTGGACCCGCGTGAGGGTGTAGCCTTCATAGAGCCTCGGACGGGCGTCTCGGAGGGGGATCCGAGCGCCCGCCAGCCGATGCTCCTCGCGCAGGGTCAACTCGACCCGTCGGATTCCAACGGCCAGGGCCTCCCGGGAGCTCGGCCCCAGATGGGCGGCCCCGATCCACTGCGCCAGGGCGGCCGGGCTGATGATGCCCTCCTCCAAGCCCCGGCGGAGGCTCGGATGCCGCTGGAGGTAGCCGTAGACCAGTTCGGCGGTCCGGCCTCGGCGCATTCCCACTCACCCCGCGCCGAATCTTTCGGACTCCCCGGCGCCTCCGTCCGCGGAGTGTCGACTCAGCTCCTGGGTCCGGGGGGGTTCGTCCCCGGAGGGGACCGGGGAGGAACCGACGGCGCGGGAGAGGGGGTGGGGCCGGCCGCCGCGCGGGGGGCCGGCGGACGCTTTCGCATCAGGAGCACCGCGACGAGGGCGACCACCAGGGCCGCGATCACGACGCCCAGGATGAGCAGCGTGCTTCCCGAGAGCGAGAACCCGCTGGACGGCGCCGACGAGACCGAGATCGCGACGATGCTGGTCGCCGCCACCCCGTCGGCATCGGTCACCGTCACTCGGACCACGTACGGACCGGGGACCTGGGGGGTGCAGGTGAGGACCGAACTGTTCTGGCTGGCACAGCCGGTGGGGAGCCCCGTATAGTTGTACGTGAAGGGTGCGGTGCCTCCGCTGACATCCACCGTCAGAGCGATCGACGAGCCCGCGCTCACCGAGTTGGGGACCGCGACGAAGCTCGTGATCGAGGGGGCGGGGTTGACGACAACGACCAGCGACTGGGACGTCGAGCCCCCGCCCGAATCGTTCCCGTAGAAGGTGATGTTGTAAATCCCCGCAACCCCGGGCACGCAGGCGAGGGTCGAGGAGTCCACCGTGTGGCATCCGGTCGGCAGATCGACATACTGGTAGTGGTAGGGGGCGGTCCCGGCCGACAGCCGCGCCGCGAGGTGCAGTGAACCTCCCAGCGTGAGGCTCCGCGGAGCGGCCGAGAACGACACGAGCTCGAGCGACGGGTTGACCTGCACCGGCACGCTCTCGCTGCGGTGGAGGCCATTCGCCGAGGAGGCGATGACCGTCAGGTTATACGATCCCACCGCCGTCGGGGAGCAGACGTCGGTCGACCCGTTCATCGACGAGCACCCGGGCACGCCGCTGAACGAATAGGTGTAGGGCTGCGTGCCCCCCGCCACGACCACCTGAACCGTCAGGTTCGATCCGAGATCCACGGTGCTCGGATATGCGAGGTAGCTCACGATCTCGAAGGGGGAAACGATCTCGACCGAGAGGGGAACCGCGCTGGCTCCATCAGTAAAGGCGTCGGTGACATAGGCCGATACGTTGAAGGAGCCGCTCCGGGTGGGAGCACAGCGGAAGACAGGGCCTCCCGACCCGGTGCAGCCGGGCAGCCCGGACCAGAGCACGGTGAACGGGCCGGATCCGGTGGCGTTGACGAACAGACTCACGTTGGTTCCGACGGACAGGGGGCCGGTCGGGTAGATGCTCACGGCCCCGACCGACAGGGGGGAGGGCCGCTCCATCGCGGTCAGCGTCCCCGGGCCTTTCACGTCGACCGTCGTGTTCAGCTTGCCGGCGTTGGCCACGGCGACGGCGCCCGAAGCCACCCACCCGAGGAAGGTGGTCGAGTTGGGCGGGGTCACGGACAGGCTGTAGTTGCCCAGGGTGAGCGGGGTCGAGGTACCGGTGCCCACCACGGCGTGGTTGAGTTCGAGTTTACCGTACCCGATCATCCCGACGATGACGGGCCGGGAGACGAACAGGGCGGTCAGCGAGCCTGTACCGGTCGCCGAGGTGATTGTGGCCACGTTGCCCCGAATGGAGATCCCCCCCCGCGCCGACCAACCCTGGAAGACATACCCTACGTTCGGGAGGGCGAAGGCGGTGAACTCGCCGGCCCCGACCGAACGGTTCGACTGGCCGTTCGAGTAGAACTGATAGTTGAACAAGATCCGGCCCCCCGAGGCTGCAGTGTCATTGAGCCAGAGTTCGAGCCCGCTTCCCGACATGGAGGCGAAGTTGGCGGTCACCGTTCCGGATTCATTGACGACCAGGTTGGTGATGGCTTGGCTCGGGGCGGTGATCCAGAGCGCGGTGGAACTGCTGACCGACCAGGAGCTGAAGACGTAGGTCGAGTTCGGCGCCGCGGCCAGCGTGTAGGTGCCGGGCGACATGAAATAGGTGATCCCCGAAGCCTGCGGCAGGTCCCCCTGGCTGGCGAGGGCGACCTGGCCACCGGCCGCGGGCGAATCGACGATCTTGACCGCGGGGGAGAAGAACGCCGCCACGATGCCGTAGTAGGTCTGCGTACCCTCGAGCACGAAGTTCGTCGTCGTCCCGAAGGTGATCATGCGGATGCCGGAGGTGGACCCCCATCCGGCGAAGGTCCAGCCGGCCGCGGGCTGTTCCGTGACCGTATAGTTCCCGACGCCCGTCTGGAAGGTCTCGAACGTGGTGGTGAACTGGCTGCCCAGCGTGGTCAGGCGCACCTGGCCCTTACCTTGATAGACCTCGATCGCAAGGTACCCCAGGACGGAGGTCGAGGCAAAGGTGGCGCTCAGCTCCACCCGGCTCGCCGTGGCCGAGGAGGCGTAGACGGTGAGGAGCGTAAAGGGTAGATCGGGTGCGGCCACCATCGCCGCGGCCGTGGAGTTTAGGGCCCAGCCGGTAAAGTTGTAGCCTGCGGTCGGCAGCGCCATGATCGAATAGACCCCGGGCGCAAGGCTCGCGCTGCTTCCGCTGCTGTAGGTCGTACCGAGCCCCGTCCGGAAGAGCTGGCCGGCCACGACCTCGATTTTGCCGCCATTGGAGGCGTGGTCGACGAAGGTGACCTGGGTCTCAGTCACGGAGGGGGCAAAGTTCGGGGTGACAGACCCACTCCCCAGAATGTCGATCGAAGTGTACGGGCTCAACGGGTCGAGCACGGTCACCGACCCGGTCGTGCTCCAGGAACTGAAGTTCTCTCCGGCGGCCGGGATGGCCGAGAGGCTGTACTCGCCGAGGGTCAGGTTGGACAGGCTTCCCCCGTTGGGGAACGCCTGGGAGAGGAAGTAGGCACTACCGCCCCCCGCCCCCGAACCGACCGTCAGGGTGGCGGAGGCGGTTCCGCAGGTGGGGATCGAGAAGTTCTGCGGGGGGTAGAAACTGAGCCCCGCGGCGTTCTTCTGGGTTACGGAGGAGTACTCTCGGTCCATGCCAAAGTCGACGGAGGTCGCGGGGTAGTTCGTCGCCCCGAAGTTGAAGGCGTTCTCGGAACAGGAGAAGCTGTAGTAAGGGTAGGTGCACCAGGGGGTGTTGGACCGGTTCGTGCAGGCCGTGTAGCTCTGCGTCGCCGAGCCGTTCAGGTACCCGAGACCGCCGATATCCTGGGTGAATCCGACCTGGGCCGGAGTCATCCGTGCGGTCGCGTTATAGTAGGTCGGCACCGAAATCTGCCAAGGGGACAGGGTGTCGTTCAGCCACGAGCCCGGGTCGTAGCTCGGACAGGGGACCGCCGGATTCGACGGGGTCGATGGCGGCGGGCCGCCGCTGCATCCGTTGTAGCTGTTGTTGTTCGGATAGGAGGGGTTGCCCGAGTGGCCCACCTCAAAGGCGAAGCTGTTGGGGTACTCCCCGCCGGGGGTCCACGCCAGCGCGTTCTCGTACGAGTTGGTGAGATACGCCGGGTCGAGGGGATAGTTCTTGTGACCGAGGATGTACCGGTTGTTTTGGTTGTACATGTTGGCGTACGCGCCGGTCCGGTTGTACAGGTTGAGGAAGCTCCGGTTGCCGTTGGAGAGATCCTGGATCGAGATGTTCTCCCCATACGGGCTCCCGGCCCAACCGTTCATCTGAATCTCGATCCGGTTCCCCTCGCTCATGTTGAAGTAGTTCGACCCCGGGGTGCCGTTCGCAAAGAGTGGGCTCACGAAGCAGGGGTCCTCCACTCCGGTCGATGACTGAATCTGCCACGCAACCGCTTCACCGACCCACATGCCGGGGACCGTGGCGTTCGGGTCGGTCGGTCCCGGGACGGTCCAGCTGGAGTCCGGATAGAACTGGAGCTCGAGGAAGCAGACCCCCATCCAGGCGTACGGGTCAACGAGGGTCATCCCGAACCAGATCGCGCTGTAGAGGTTCGACTGGTTGTGGGTCAAGGAGCGGTCGACGGGCAAGGTGATGTTCCAGGTCACATTGCCGCCGCTCCCCGGGAGGGGGGAGTAGAAGTCGGCGCCCGGCTCGTCATGGCCGTAGCAGTTGGCGTAGTACCCTCCCTGCCCGGAGACGCTCGGCCAGATTCCATTACAATACTTGATCGAGTTGGTGCCGTTCGACCCCCAGCCGGAGGAACCCGGGGCCCGCACGGCCGCCCCCTGAGGGGTCTGGATGGCGGCGGTCGGGGAGAGGACGGACGCGAGGGCCTCGGCCCCGGGGGGCAGGCCGCCGCCCCAAGACTGAGGGTGGATTCCGGTCGATGGAACCGATGGAAGATGGATGGAGGCCAAGGAGAGCGGGGCCGCCGGAGAGGCCGGCGACAGCGGGACGGAGAGTGCCCCCGGGGAAGCCGGCGCGACGACCTGGCCCCCCGCCGACGTCGAGGGGAGCGCAGACCCTCCACTCGAGCCCGAAGCTCCGGCTCCGATCGTGATCCCCCCCGAGAGGATCATGATGAGACTCAGGGCGACGACCGCAGCCACGACCCCCGCACCGGGGGTGGCGGAGTTGCTCCAGGACCGTGCTAGATCCGACATAAGACCCTGCTCCAGAGCCATCCCCCCTTAAATGCCTCGCCCCCGGCAGGAGGCCTGCGGTGCGGCGCAGGCTACGGGCGGCCCGTTTTCGGGCGACGACCGCGGTACCACGCCACGCCGAGGAAGATGCCGGCGACGACGACCGCGGTGGCCCCGATCACGATCAGCGCCGGGATCGACTGGGCGAAGGTCGTCCCGCCCCCGGTGATAATGGTGACCGTGCTCGACGCGTTCGCCACCCGGTGGAACGGGTCGATCACCTCGAGGTGGACGGTGTAGGTTCCGGACGACGCGTACGCGTGGCTGATGCTCCCGGAGGTGGTGACGTTGGTGCTCCCGTCGCCGAAGTTCCAGATGAACTGGTACGGTCCGGGCTGGACCACCCCGACCTGCGCGACGAGAAGGACGGGGATCCCGGGGTAGCCGGCCCCCGGGCCGGAGATCGAGACCTGCGGCGGAATCGGTAGGAAGGTCGCCACCAACTCCCCACTCCCGCTGATCTCCAATGTGGAGCCGACGAGACTGAGGTTGCCCGAAGTATTCCAACCGGCAAAGAGACTGGTCGAGCAGGGCCGCGCGGCCACCGAGTAGTTGCCCGCCGGAGTTCGGATCACCTGGCCGGTCGTGTAGCTACCCACCCCGATCGCCACGGTGCCGCATCCGGGGCCGGCCACCACCAGAGCGACCGGGTAGGGGATGGGGGCGAGGACCACGATCAAGGTCGCGGATGTGGTGATCAAGAGCGAACCGTTGGTCACGTTCACGCCGGGGGAGGTCTCATAGTCGATGACGCGGTAGTGGGGACAGGCGATCGGGTCGATCGGGTAGACCGGTCCGGCGATGAGGCTCGCGGTGCTCCCGTTGGGATACGTCTGTCCGGCGATGGCGACCGCGCCGCACTGCGCGGGCTCGAGATTGATGAAAAGGGAGACCACCGGGCCGAAGTGGGCGGTCACCGAGCCGGAGCTGTTGGCCCACAGGGTGGGGCCGCTGATCTGAATCCCCCCGCTGACGCTCCAGCTGATGAAGCCGTAATGGGCGCAGGGGATCGCGGCGATCGACTCGGAGGCGCCGGGCGACAGGGTCACGAAGCCGCCATCGGTGAAGATCGACCCGTTGAAATCGATGGAGCCACACCCGGTCGGGTTCGTCAAGAACCCGACGAAGACGGAGGGGCGGCCGGGTTGAGAGGCGACCGTGATGGTGCCGGAGCCGTTGACGGTGAGGAGCGTGCCCTGGAGGCTGAGGGCCCCGGAAGCGGTCATCGCCTGCAGATAGTGCTGGGCGCAGGAGTAGCCGGCGATCTCGAAGGCCGAGCCGTTGGTGCTGATGACCGTGGCGCCGCCCTGGTAGCTCCGGTTGTTCAGTACCACCCCCCCGCACCCCGACGGGACCGTTACAATGTGAATCTCGGTGAGTTCGTAGTTGTGCTCGGTCACGGTGCCCGCCCCCGAGATCGTCAGGTTGTAGCCGGAGAGCGTGAGGCTGCCCGTGACGGTGAAGTTGGAGAACCCCCAGTTGGCGCACGGTAGGGGGGTCAGTTCGTAGGTGCCACCGGCAAGGGCGATGCTCTGTCCGGTCACGTATCCGGCCCCCCCGAGTCCGATGCCTCCGCACGCCGAAGGGGTGGTGGCCACGGTCAAGGCGTAGCTCGATGAGGTGGGCAGGTAACGGGCGGTCACGCTTCCGTTCCCGTTGACGACCAGGGTCGTCCCCAATACCGAGAGGTTGCCGGTGACGCCCCATCCGGCAAAGGCGTCGGAACTGCAGGAGGGGGTCTGGGTGAGCGGGAAGGAGTAGCCGAAGAGGAGCTCCAGGGTGGTCCCGTTCGCGTTCAGCGTACCGTTGACGCTCACGAGGCCGCAGTTCGAGGGGGTCACGAGGATCAGGACATGGTCGGTCGGGCGGACAAACTGGAAGCTGGCGGTAATCGTCCCGTTGCCGGTGATGGTCACATTCGTAACGGGGGTGGTGGTTGAATTGAAGTTCACTGGCCCGGTGCTCTGCCACTGAGAGAACCGATAGGGGTAACAGCCGCTCGCGCGGAGCGGATAGAGGCCGGGAGAAAGGGTCACGAGCGTGCCGTTCGAATACAGCGTGCCGTTGAGATCAATCTGGCCGCACGCGGTTGGGGTCGTGGTGACCTGCACTTGGAAGAGGGGAATCGGGCCGCGGACGACCGTCCGAAGTCCGCTCGAGATCGTCGCGCCCGCCTGGTTCGTGGCGTTGACGTAGAAGCTCAGCTTCCCGTTCGCGCCGGCCGGGATGCTGCCGCTCCAGGTGGAGAGGGTTCCGGAGGTAGAGACGAGGGCCAGGGCCGAGGTGGTCCAGGATCCGCCCGCGAGCGACCAGGCCACCGAGGCCGACCGGATCGACCCGAGGTCGAGCAGGACCGCGGAGAGGTTGAGAGCGAGGCCGGGGCCGAGAAAGCCGGCCCGGCTCGAATCGGTCAGGCTCCGCAGCGCCAGCGGTGTCAGGTCGTGCGCGGCCGCCGATGCGGCGTACTGCAATGAGGCTCCTCCGAAGGCGTCGAGGGTCCACGGATAGGAGCCGCCGAGGTTGATCCCGGTCGCGTTGAGCGAATCGAACGGGTAGAATCCGGTGCCCCCGTAGTTGGTATAGTCGAAGCAGTTGCCCACGATGACTCCGCTGGGGGGTGACGGATTGCAGACCCCGGAGGCCGAGAGCGGCGCAAGGTACCGGTAGTTGCCCCCGTAACCGGTGCCGTTCCAGAAGAGCGGGATCCCAAAGCCGATCGGGGGTGCTCCTCCCCATGCCGTCCCGTTGTAGGTGTTGCAGACCGGGTAGACCTGGGTTGAGGCGGGGCACGGGCTCAGCCCGAAGCCTAAACCATAGGGGAGGGCCCACTCCAGGTTGCAGGCTCCGTCGCACGATGCCGAATAGGCCGGCTCAAAGGCCACGGTCCCCGTGGTCGTGGCATTCAATTGAAGGAACTGGCTCTGCGACAACGGGGTATCGTTCCACCAGATGTCGAGCCCGGTCGTGCCGCGGGGGGTCCCCGCGAAGGTGAGGTTGTAGGTCGCGCCGGGAGTGGCCGCGGAGTCGAGGGTCAGGGGGTTATTGCCGAGCAGGTCATCCCACTCGCAAAAGTAAGAGTCGTTCCACGACAGGTTCAACGACGGCGTGATGCAGCCTCCCCCGGAGAAGCTCGATGCATTCGCAAACGAGAGCACCGCCACCGAAATGTTGTAGGTGAAATGGCCGGCAGCGCTGAGGATCGGCGCCGCCGCAACTTCGAGGTACGACTGGTTCCAGGCCGAGCGGTTGTCCCCTCCCACCACCATACCGACGTAGAAGCCGTAGGACAGGTTCCCGATGTCCACCGGTCCGCCGGCGGGAAGGGTCCAGGGGATCGTCCAGCGTGCCGCCGACCCGGAGACCGATGAGTAGAGAGAGGCGTGGATCTCATCCTGCTGAATCAAGGGACAGGGCGCCTGAGAGTAGAAGTTGGGGTCGACCGGAAGGATTCCGTCCCCCGGCCCCGGCAGGCTGCCGAAGGAAGGGTACCCCGTCGGGCAGATGGTGGTGGGAGGAGGGGGTGAGGACTTCTGAGGTGAGCCCCCTAGCAGGGCACCCCCGGTGGCCGTCGGCGTGGAGGGTCGTCCGGGAGTGGCGGAGGCCGGGTTCGGGATGGGGAGACTGCCGAGCAGCATCACCACGACGACCAAGGTGATGGCGAGGGTCCCCCAAGCTCGGTGACCGGTCATGGGTGCTCCTTGGGGTCAGGGGGAGGGATTGGTTGGCCGGCGCTGCCACCACCCGGCGACGGTCTCGAGCGGGACGGCCGGAAGTCGAGCACCGCGACGGTCTTTCCGTCGGCCAGATCCTCGAGGCGCACGGGCCGAGGACGGGCCCGCCCGAAGTAGGTCCACCCCACCACCGCCAGGGAGCCGCCGACTGCGGCCAGGGCGACCTCGATATACGGACCCGCAGGGAGGCCGGCCCAGGCCGGCTCCCAGATCCCGACCGCGAAGAGCAGGATTCCCAGGATGCCGACGGCGAGCCACGTCGAAGCCGACGGCGTGGGAGGGGGCCGCCGGCCCCCCATCCCTGCCCCTCCGTCCATCCTGCGCTCCCCCCGTCACCGTACCCTCTCGCTGGGCGCCTAACCCCGGGTACCGTAGGTCTTGATGAACTCCTCAGCCCACGTCAGGGTCTCCACCGTGACCGACGACTTGGTCTTCCCGATGGCCTCCATGAGATCGGTCATCCGGACTCCGACCACCTGCGGGGCCACCTGGGTCCCCGGCGACGGGGGGGGCGTGTCGGGCGACGGGCGTACCGGCCCGAAGCCCTTCTCGATCTCGGTCGACAGTTGGGAGCGGAGGGCGATCAGCTTGGCCTCATCGACCACCGCCGCAATGTCGGCGCCCGAGAAGCCCGGCGTCCGCTCGGCGAGGAGGTTGTAGTCGACGCTCCCGTCGACCGGAACCCCGGCGAGGTGGATCCGGAAGATGTCGCGACGGGCCGTCGAATCCGGGGGCGGGACGTAGAAGATCTTGTCGAACCGGCCGGGCCGGAGCAGCGCGGGATCGAGGGTCTGGGGCCGGTTGGTCGTCGCCACGATGATGACCTTGTCCTTCGGCCGGATGCCGTCCATCTCCGTCAGGAACTGGCTCACGGCCCGAGAAACCTCGGGCGTGCGCATCGAGTCCTTACTGGCGATGGCGTCGATTTCATCGAAGAAGATGATCGACGGGGCGTTCTCCCGTGCCCGGTAGAGCACCTCGCGGATCGCCGCTTCGCTCTGGCCGGCGAGGGCGCTCACCAGCTCGGGTCCGTTGACGATCTGCATCGGGACGTTGAGCTCGTTGGCGGCCGCCCGCATGACATGAGTCTTACCGCACCCCGGGGGTCCGAACAGGAGGATCCCGCGGCCGGACTTAATGCGGTAGCTCTCCATCAGTTCCGGCCGGGTCAACGGAAGCTCCACGTACTCGCGGATGGCCCCCTTGACGTTCTCGAGGCCCCCGACATCGTCCCAGCGGACCAGCACCCGGCGTTCGGTACGGTGGGTCTGGTGCATCTTCCGCTCGTAGTCGAGCTTCATCGTCTCGTACTCCGCGATGACGCGCATCGAGATCGACGGCTTCATACGGGGGAGCACCTCAAGGAAGTCCTCCTGGCGGATCGGGGTCACCTGGCCGCTCACCATCATGCGTCGGACGGCGATCGTCGCGGCTTCGCGGACGAGGTTGGCGAGATCGGCCCCCGAGAACCGTTCGGTCTTCCGGGCGATCTCGTCGAGATCGAGGTTCGGGGCGACTGGGCGGCCGGAGAGGTGGACGCCGACGATCTCCTTGCGCTCCTCGAAGTCGGGCGGCGGCACGTAGATGATCTTGTCGAGCCGGCCGGGTCGCATGAGTGCGGGATCAATCAGATCCGGCTTGTTCGTCGAGCCGACGATAATGACGCCGGACGACTTGTCCAGTCCGTCCATCTCCGAGAGAAGGATCGACAGCAGGCGCGGGGTCACATCATCGGCCGAGTACATGTCCCGGCGCTTGGCGATCGCGTCGATCTCATCCATGAAGACGATGCAGGGCGCCCGTTCGCGGGCCGCCCGGAGGAGTTCGGCGATCTTGCCTTCGCTCTCCCCGTACCACTTGGACATGACGTCCGAGCACTTGACCGAGATCATCTCGACGCCGAGCTCGGAGGCCAGCGCCTTCATGGTCATCGTCTTTCCGCAGCCGGGGGGACCGAAGAGGAGGATCCCCTTGGGCGGCTCAAGCCCGAATTGGGAAGTGACGTCCTTGCGCATCAGCGGGATGATCATCGACTCCTTCACGTCAGCCTTCACGTCGTGGAGCCCACCGACCATCTCGAAGGTGACCTTCTGGAGGCCCTTCATCTCGGCGACCCGGGTTCCGACGGCGGTCCCTCCGATGCGGGAGGTGAAGAATCCCTCGAACGCGTCACGGATGAGCAGAGAGCCGAGAACCACCGCGATCGTGGCCGGGATGAACAGGATCACGACGAGTGAGGTCCAGTTCTCGTAACCGAAGGCGGTGAGCCCTCCCACCGACGCCCCGGCCAAGAGAGCCCCCGAAACGGTCGAATTCCGCAGGACCCCCCGAGTGGTCTGCTGCTCCCGGTCCCGGGTGAGCCACGTGACGATCCAGACGGCCAGGCACCAGACGGCGACCTCGGCGATCGGGATCGCGATGTAGCCGATTCCGTTACCGCTCCCGGCAAACTGGGACAGGTTGGGACTCAGCAGGGCCGAATAGGCGCTGCCCAAGGCGTTAGAGGTCAGGAAGTACTGGAGCGGGATCGTCGGCAGCAGGGGACCGGCGTGCCCGCTGACCAGGCTGATGGAGGTGTTGGCGCCCGGACCGGCGAGATAGCCCAGCACCGGGAAGTTACCGAGGGTGACAAACAGGGAGACGAACAAGCCCCCCGCGATCGCGACGGCGAGTCCGAGGTAGAGCGAGAAGACTACGCCAAAGAATATCGGTGCCACGAACGAAAGCCCGAACGGAGCCAGCAGTAGGGTCAAGAAGGCACCCGCTCCGAACCTCCAGTCAATGAGCGAGGCGAAGAGGATCGGGATCGCGGCGAAGAGGAAGACCAACCCCAGCGCCGGGGACTGATACCCGACCGCGGGCGCCATCAAGAGGACCAGCAACAGCAGGGACAGCTGGGGGAATCGCCAGGCGACGATCATGACGACTCCAGCGATCAGTAGGATGAAGGGCCACGGGTAGAACGGCACGAACGATCCGCCGAGCAGTCCGAGGAAGCCCAGGAACAGCACCGGCAGGTGGTTCGGCTCCTTGGTCTGACCCTTGAGCCATCGCTCGATCTGGGGCGCGTAAAGATACCCAATGACCATCAAGGCAGCGCCCACCGCGATGAGGAAGTAGAACAGCCCGTCATACTGCAGTGCGGGATAGGGCTGGACGTACTGCGGCGCGATGGCCACCGCCGCGGCGCCCGAGAGACCCTGGGCAATGGCGCCGTAGGTGGCATCGGCGGCCGCATCGAGCGTCGTATACGTCTGAGTCCCATAGGGTCCTCCCGGTAGGTGGACGGTCACTACCGTGAAGGTGAAGACGACCTGGGAGCCAGCGGTGATGAAGTTGACGTCACCCTTCAGCGTCCCGAACAGGGCGTTGGCGATCCGTGTCTGTTGAGCCTGCGCACCGCCGGAGAGGCCGTTGACGGAGGCGAACGATAAGAGCGTGGTATCGCTACTCGAATTGTAGGTCACCGATTGTACGGTGTCCAGAATGACCACGGTCTGGCCGGCAGAGACCGAAGAGCTGGTCAGGGCGACATACTGGATCCCTTGGTTGGTCGAAAGGACCGCGCCCGAACTCGCCAAGAAATTCTCTGCGTTTTGCGCGTGGACGACGTACGGATACCAGGTGACGGCGAGCCCTGCCCCCGTCCCCGCAACCACCAAACCTACGATCAGGAAGGTGAGCATCGTGCGGTACCCCTTCCGACGGCTGCGACCGTCCGGAGGGGGCTCCTCGGCGGGCAGCGGCGCTGAGCTCTCCGGTTCGATCGCGGGCGGCACGGTCTCCACCGCAATCGCCAACGGGTCCCCGAGCGGCTCTGGGGCCAGGCTTTCCGTGTTCGACGTGTGGGAATCTCCTAGCGTCTCGTCCATGGTGCTCTTCTCATCGTTCGTCATAGGGTGATCCTCTTCTGTTCGGCCTCAACTTGGGCGCGGCGAGTTCGGTACATCCGGAACAACGGGATCGTGATCAGGGCCATGGCGACGAGGCCCAGGACGATCCCGACGGACAGGACGGGGAGGTAGGTCAGCGACGTGGCCGGGAACGGCCCGGTCGAGTAGGGGATCACGACGGAGACCGTTCCGCCCGAGGCCAGGTTGATCGGGACCGAGATCCGGTGCCCGCCGACCGTCACCGAGAGGGTGTAACTCCCCGGGTACAGGAACAGGTAACCGTCGCCCGAAGGAGCGGCAAGGGTCCCCACCCCGACGGGACTCGCCACGCCCGACCCCGACCAGGTCCGGTTCGAAAGGGTGAAGTTGAACCCCGTCGCAAGGCTCTGAGTCGAAAGATCCTCGGCCTGGACAAAGATGAGGCCGGTTCCGTTCGGGGGTGACGGGCTGGGTGGTCCGACGACATAGTACGTGGTGTTCCCGGAGGTCAACGCGTCACCGTAGACGTCCTTCGCCAACAGGGAGAACTCCAACGACGCGCCGCTCGGCAGTCCGGGGAGCACGTAGTAGGTCGTGTTCGCGGACGCGAACCGCATCGGGACGTTGCCTTGGGCAACGCCCCCCTCGAACGAGTAGCGGAAGTTGACGACGGCCTGGGAGATGGTGACGTTAGGCATCGGCTCATGGAGGGTGATATTGACGGACTGACCGCTCGGCAGCGGGGCTCCGCCCGGGGCAAAGACATTCGGGGACGCACTGATCTGCGCGTTCTCCGCCAGACCCTGGCTCCGCTGGGGCCAAGCCCCAGCCGTGCCCCAGGTGAAGTTGTAGGTGGGGCTGAAGATCGGATCGATCTCACCGCCGCGCCAGACCATCCAGGCCGTGACGTTGAAGGTGACGTGGGTATCTGGGTACGGGCCCAGAGCCGTGCTGAGATTCTCAAACGTGTGGTTGACCGGCGAAAAGGCGATAGAGTAGGTGCCGGTGAAATTGCCGGTCAGGTTGAACGTCAGCAGAGCCTCGGGAATCCCGGGGCCCAGGGCTCCGAAGGGGCCGGTCGACTCAAGCATGATGGCGACGCTCTGGAGCGGATTGGGGGGATAATACGGTGCGCCGGTGACCGACGGCGTGGAGACGATCTGGATGTCGTTCGAGAAGTTCGTCGACCACCACGGACCAAGGACCTGGAACTCCCACGTCGCATTGTTGGGGCTGGTGGCAAAGGGGGACGGCTGGGAGGTCTGGCTGGAGGAGGTGATCAAGGTCGGTGACGCGTACTGCGACTGCAGGGTCACGTTAAACCACACGGTCGAGCCGGGGACGAAGTACTTGTAAATGTTGAAATAAAAGGCGGCCGAATTCGGGGCCGACGGGTTCACGTACATCGGCAGCGAGACAGGAGCCCCCTGGTAGCTGAATCCGGGGAGCGGAGCGTACGGCGAGTTGGGGGTCGGCCAGGCGATGCCCCAGATGGTCACGAATCCGGCAAGAATGGGGACATTGGTGGTGACATTCATCCAGAAGCCGTTGAGGTACGTCGGCAGGGAATTGGTGCAGGGCACCGTCTGGAAGTTCCCTTGGGAGAGGTTCGCCTCGCCCGGAACACTGAAACTCACCAAGGCGTCGTCAAAGAAGACGGGGGAGTTCCAGTTCGGGGCATTTTGAGGCGTGGGGCATCGCACAGGGGATGAACTGCTCTGCGACGCCGACGAGCCCGAGGGGCTCTCGGACCGCGGAAGGCTGGTGGTCGGGCCGCTCGACCGAGCGGCCAGCAGGCCCCCCGAGGCGGGAGCCACCGAGACTCGGGGAACGGAAACTCCGGACGGGGCAGAACCCACCGAAAGGTTGGGAGCCGCGCTCATGATCAGCAGCAGGGCAACCAGCGACAAGGCGAGCACAGGACCGAACGCGGAGCGCTTCATAGGGTGACCCTCTTCATGTCCTCTTGACGGCGGCGGCGGACCGCCGAGTACCAACCCACCAGAGGAATGACCAGGAGTCCGACGGCGATCAATCCGCCGATGCTGCCCCAGAGGACCGCACTGCTCACGGACGGGGAGGCCAATGCGGGGGGAGCGGTGGAGTTGAGCCAGAAAATCAGCAGGTTGCCCTGCTGGACCACCATGTAGTTGGAGGTCACCTTGAGAGAGCCGTAGACGCCGAGGGTGTGGGTCAGGACCAGAGTGACGTTGGCCGCCTGCGGGCCCAATGCGCCGGCAGGAACGAACCCGGGATCATTCACCGTGATCCGGTAGCTGGCGTTCGCTGGGGCAAGGATGGGACTCATCGGAGCCTGGGCAGAGGTCGGATAGGCGAGCCCGAGGACCGTACGGGTGGTCACCGAGTAGTACCCCCCGAGCGACGTGATCGAGACCCGGGCCCCGGAGACCCACTGGCCGGTCCCCGCATCGTGGACGCCCACGTAGAAGAACGTGCTGTTCTGCGGGATGCTGGGCAACAGGGTCGACACCGCGGCCGTCGTATACTGGTAGACCGGCGAGAGCTCGTAGCCCTGAGTAAAGTCGTACGCCCCGATCGTGAAGTTCACGAACGCCCCGGCCGGCAGGGGAGGGAACGTGCCGTTGAACTCAATGGAGGATTGGCGCTCCAGCGGAACGACCAGGGTAGTCCGGGTACCGAGGACGGGCAGCCCGATGTTCAGGGTCGCCTTGGCCGACGCGATGGCGGTCCCCGGGTTCTGGCTGAGGAGCCGCACTTGGAGGGGTGTTCCGGGGGCCAGGACCGTGACGTTCCCGAGGTTCGGGGGGGCCGAGACGTTGGGACTGGAGAGGATCGAAAGATCGCTGGTAAACTGACCCGTGAGGAAACTGCCGTTGCCGTTCACCGAGTAGGAAAACAATGGTGAAACAATCCAGTTGCCGTTGGCGTCCGCCAGATGGACCTGATAGGTCACGTTCGAGCCGGCGACCTGGTCGAACCTCGCGGGGACCACAAGATTGGCGCTATGGAGAGCGCCGGACTTCGGCACGGTGATCACGAGGGTCGTGGATGCGAGCTGGGCCCCAGTCTCCGGATCGGTCACCGTCAGATCGACGTAGCCCTGCCCGATCGAGACGTTGGTCCTTTGATCCACGGGAGTAGTGCTGATCGTGAGATGGACCGAATCGTTCCAGTTGGGGGCCGTCGGCGTGGCATTGACCACGGCGTCCTCCCCGAAAGCGGCGGCCCCCGCGTACTGCTGGGCCCCCGGATACGGCGAGTAGGGCCATGCTCCCGAATAGGTGAACCGATACTGAGCGCTCTGAGCATGGGAGAAGAGTCCGGAGTTGTTGAACGTCAGTCCGATCGACCAGGTCATCGTCATTCCCGGGGCGAAGTTGAGCTGGCCAGTCCGGGAGTACGCGGAGATGTTGACCAAGTACCACCAGGGGTAGGTGCGGTTGGTCGGGACATAGGAAGGTCCCTGCCAGTAGGAGAGGCTGGAGGAGTGGTAGACTGAACCATCATAGGGGGAGTAGAACGGGTTTCCGTTCCATGTGATCCCCGTCACATTGAGTATGATGGGAGAGTCCGGGCCCGAGTAGGGCGCATTGCTCCAGTTGAGTGGGGTGGCCGACTTGATGTACAGCGGGAGGTTGGTCGTCACGTTCGGCTGGACACTCGAGAAGAAGCTCGGCGCGATCGGGACGACCTGGGGTTCGCCCGGGTTGGCGATCGAAACACAGACGCCCGTGTAGATCGTGATGCATGGCGGATTGAAGGCGGCGGGAGCTCCGGAGGCGGCACCGGCTGCTGCGCCGGAGGCTCCGGCAGAGGGAGCGGCCGCAACCGGTCCGCCACCGAATAGCAACCCCACGAGCAGGAAACTGGCCACCCCGAGGATCCAGAGTGGTTTATGTCGAATTCGATAGATGTACCGTGCGCGGCGCGCTCCCACCAGTGCAGTTTCCATGATTCGTTACTCCATCCGGCCGAAGGCAGGTGAATTCTCTGGGGACTCCTTGGACTCGTTCGGCTTCTTCAGGGCGGCCATGGCCCCTGCCTTCATCGCCACCGGCCGGTGTTTAAGTCCAATGCGTGTGAACCCGGCGGCCAAGAGGCCCGCAGCGACGCCCTGGAGGGTGATGTTACTGACCACCACCGACTGACCCACGCCGACCTGCTGGGGAACGGTCAGCGGCGGCGAGATCGAGACGGGCGCGGGCGGGGGAGGGGGAGGCGGAGGTGGAGGCGGAGGGGTACCGGTGACTAAGGAGACCGCTGCCTCGACCGTCACCTGAGCCAGCGGGAACGACTGGACTACAAAGGTGGTATTGTCGCTCGAGAGGTACGAGGCCCACGTAAACTGTGAGCTCACCGCTCCGCTGCCGGCCGCCACGCAGCCGGGCGTCGTGCATGCATCGACCGGAACGGTGCTGTAGGGTGCTCCGGTGGCAATCACGTTGAACGACGCCTGCCAAAGGTCCCCGACCTGCAGGACGTTCTGAGAGGCATTCGTCGACCAGTTCCAGGCCAGCGACTCGATGCCGTTGATCCGTTCGATGGTCGGCAGCTTTTGGCAGTCCCTGAGAGTCGTTCCGCCGACTGAACAGGAAGCTGTCGCGTTGAGCGACGGCGAAAGGGCGATGTTCCCGAACGGAACGAAGCTGAAGATCGGATGCGAGGTTCCGATGGCGACGTAGGTGGCCTGGACCGGGCCAAAGGAGATCTGCCTCAGAGCGTTCAGAAGGTACGGGTTGGCTGTATTGGGATGAAGACGACTGGTCCCAAAGGCCACATACTGCAGGGTTCCGGCCTGACCATTCGGGCAGGTAAAGTAGGACGGGCCGTTCCAAGAGCCGCCCGTCGCGGCGGCCATGGCGCACCCCGCGAGCAGGATATTGTTGACATCCTGAACTACCGCCGGTCCTCCCGGCCCTCCGCCGGGGCGGCCGGTGGGCCAGGCTCGGCAGGTATAATCGGTCACGCAGTTGGGGAGATCGATCACGTCGACGGTACAGACCTTACCGACCGAGTTGACGCACGCGGGGGCCGAACGGGCTAGCGCGGCGATCGAATCCTGCGGGTTGCCGTCCTGGCTCTGAACCCAGCCCTCGCAGGCGGGCTGGGTCGCGATGGGGAAGACGTACGCGGGCTCACAGGTGGGGCTGTAGCACGCAGACCCCGTCGGATCGCCGTAAGCAAAGTACTCCTGACTCATGGAAACACAGTAGTCCTCCGGGTAGCTCGGATCCAGGGGAGCTGTGCTCGTCATGAGGACGACGACGTGATGGGTGTCGTTGGACCAGGAGAGCCCGCTGCCGACAATGGTCCCGTAGAGGGCGGTGATAGAGGAAGAGGTCAGCATGTTGTCGGCGAGATCGTTATCACCGTAGGTATACCCCCCCGCAAGCACCGTTTGTTGGAAAGTCGAGTGGACTTCGGCGCCGAAGTACTGCGCGGGAACGAAGTCCTGGATGTCCACATGGTACTCGGGCCCGTCTCCGTCGTTCCAGGAGTTGGGGACGTTGTTGACCGCGAAGTAGTCGACCATAGCGAACGAGACGTGGGAGTGGGGGTTGGCGGACTGAATGGCATTCGCGATGGTCTGGGCATTGGCGACGAAGAAGGGCACCCCGTTCGACTCCTCGCAGTAGGGGTGGGCGCCTGAGCTTTGTGGGGTGACGCAGGGATCAGTTCCCGGCTCGCCGCTCTGGGTCCCCGTTCCGTCATACGGGGTGGTCTCGATCACGAACGCCACCTGGACGTTCGGGTAAACGAGCTGGCTCGCGAGACCGGCGAACGCCGTCATGGTCACCCGCGCCTGGCCGACGCCGGCCGGACAGCCCAACGACTGCTGGGCGCAGATCGCGGAGGGTGTCGCCGTGATCCCCAACTGCAGCTGAGGAGCGCCCGTAGTCGCGGCGGCGGCACTGGGGCCATCCGCCGGCGAGGCCACGGTGGGCGCGACGGCGGACCCACTGGACACCTGCGGACTGATCGTGAAGGCGCTATTGGCCTGCCCAACCGCTGAACCCACGACCATGGACAGGGCAGCCACCAGCAACACGGCAAGCCCCAATCGATCGGTCCACGTCATGCGCTCTCCGGTTCGACTCCTTCCGTTCATCAGCTCCTCCGTCCCCAAACCAGCACCCCGAGAACTCCAATCCCTGCGGCCGATAGCCCCAGCGTGGCTGCGATCCAGATTCCCGTCCCCGAATTCGCCGGGATCGGTACTGCGGCCAAGGTCAGATTGAGGCCGGGGCTCGGTGAACTGACGGTCAAGCCCTGAGTTACGCTGTAGTAGCCCGAGGCCCCCGCCACCACCGTATACTGGCCGTAGTAGACACTAATCTGAAGCTCGCCCAAGGCATCCGTTCGGGCCGAGTAGGAGAGGCTGGCCCCATCCGGCGCGGTGCCGTAGACCAGCACCGAGCCGTTGGGCAGAGGGGACCCTCCACTCCCGGCGGACCGGAGCCGGAGGGTGAACGTGCCGCTAGGGGGAACGAGGCGGACAATCCGGCTGACCGAGGCGCCAGAGATCACAATCTGGAACACGGTAGGCGCGTAGTCAGCGCTCGAGTTCGGGCCGGTGGCGATAAACCGGTAGGTGCCGTTCGGGAGCGAGAGCACGAACTGGCCCCCGAGGCCGGAGGTCGCCAATATCTCGGAAGATGCCGCCTCCGCGATTGAAACGTTCGATAGTGGGGCATCGGTGAGCCCATCGACTGTCGTGCCGGCCACGGTATAGAGGAAGGGAACAAGGGTGGCATTCAAGTCCCGCATGGCCGAGGTTACCGAGATGTTCTCCGACACTGTAAGATACCCCGGCAGTGAATAGACAATCGTATAGGAACCGGCGAGGACCTGGAGAGAGTACTGCCCAAGTAGGTTGGTCGTCGTCGAGAAGGCCGTCACCGCACCCACCTTGAGCGCGACCGTCACCCCAGCGAGACCCGAAGCGTCGGTGCCGTTGAAGGTAAACACCACCCCCGAAACCGGGTAGCTCACCTCTGCGTTCAGGGGTAGCAACTCGATGGCGGGAATGGATCGGGTGGCCCCGCTCGTGACGCGGTGGGTGGCGAATCCGGTCTCGTAGCCTTCGGCCGCAATGCTCAGGTAGACCGTGCCGCTCGATGCGGAGAGCCGGAACAGGCCGGTCGCCGAGGTGCGGACGGGGGCGTAGCAACTCATCCACAACAGCACCGGACAGCCGGAGACGATAGCGTTGGGAACCGGGCTGCCGGTCACCGAGTTACGGACTATCCCGAGCAGAATACCGTACTCCTGAACGAACAAGGATCCCAGGGATAAGACCTCACCGGGCCGGAGCGATATCGGAAGGTAGGTCGAGTTGTAGTAGGGATAGGAGATCGCGACGACATACTGGGCCGAGGGTACCGACAGGGAAAAGGAGCCATTCGCCGTCGTGTCGTACTGGATGGAGCACGGGCCGGTCGGGGTCCCAATCGGGGAGCAGAGACTGACCGTGGCGTCGGGGAGGGCCAGACCGACCGGGAGTCCGATGACAGTTCCGGTCACCAGTCCGTACTCCTGCATCTCGTAGGTGGGGGCGTTGGTAAAGACGTCGGAGTGGGCGGTAACGTCCTCGGTATAGTTCCCGACATAATTCACGGCGGTCACCGTGATCCCGACGCGACCCGGCGGAACCGCCGCCCAATAGATGCCCGACAGGTTTGTGGTCACCGTAACGCACTCCGGTGAAAAGGTCGAGTTGGCCGGACAGATGGTGACCGTCGCGCCGGCGATCGGCAGTTCGGAGGGCAGGCCGATGACCCTACCGGCAATGACCCCCTCCCCGGTGAGGTTGATGGTGGGGAAGATCGTCATCTTCCCGGGAAGGACCGAGAAGTGGGCCGTCGTATTGGTGAGGTACCCCTCGGCCGAGACCTGAAGGTAGTCGGCAGGTCCAACCGGGGCGTCCACCATGAACTCACCGAGCCAGTTGCCGGGGGATCCGGTTGTGCTGCCGAATGCGGGGTCCGAACTCTGGACCGTGACCCCAGCATCCGGAACCGCTCCGAAGTGGACGGGGTCCACGATGGTTCCAATGTATCCGCCAGGGACCGAGTAGTTGAGCTGCGAGCTCCGCACCCAGCCCCAAGGCCCAAGGCTGATGGCTCCGGAGCCGTTGGTCGAGTTGATGTACGTTGTAACGCCACTCTGTACAGCCGCCACGTAGGTGGTGTTGTTGTAGTCTGCGGTCCCCCCGATGGAGAATCGAACGGTCTTTCCCGGGGGTGCAGAGATGTTCACATAGCCGCCCCCGTTGGCCGAGCCGGTGGTGGCCGCCACATAACCGGTGGCGGTGGTGAAGGAGGAGGACATGCCGACGCCCTGAGCCGGAAGCCCGGTGGCCGAGTTGATGATCGTGGCCACCGCCCAGCCGAACGGCGTCAGGTTCGCGGATGGGAAGGCGTAGGTCAAATTGGTCTGGTTCAACGTGACGGCGGTCGGATTGTGGAGGGTGATCGGGTAGTACATTTGTGGATTGCCCACCGTTAGCGTCAGAGTCTGGGCACCCCCCGCCGCTATGAACAGGGCCAGCTGACCCGCGCCGTTGGTTTCACCGGCGGCCTGGCCGTTACGCCCATGACCCGCATGCGAGGCCAACGACACTGAAGTCCAGATCGCGGGAAGATCGAACTGGTTAGTGGTCGCGTTCAGGGAGTCATTGTTGTAGGCCGTAGCCATGTAGATCAGGAAGATTTCGAGCGGGATCGGGGTGGTCACGTTGGTTAAGGGACCCGTGGCATTGAACACCGTAGAATTCCGGACAAATCCACCGGGAGCGCTTGAGGAGGTCCCCCCATAGGTGGGGGCGACGGTGAGCGTGAGGTACGGGCTGGAGATGGTCTGCACCATGAAGAGGCCCGCCGAGTCGACCGGGGCGGTGTTGCTGCAGAAGGCGAGGCTCGCAGTGCACACCTGCGCGGTCGAGGGCGCCCCCATGAGAATGCTGACGTTCCCGCCGGTGCTCGGATTGTAGACCTCGATGGTCGGCCAGGGACTGATGTAGGTCCGGCCAGTGACCCACCCCAAGGGTGTCAGAGAGATCCGCCCGAGATTGAGGGAGTTTCCCGAGTTCGCGGAAAGAAGAATCGTGGTGGGGTAGTAGCCGCTGGGTGAGAGGGTTAGATTGTAGGTACCGCTCGGGACGCTGCTGTTAAAGAAACCGCCCGAGTTGCTGCCCGGGGTAAAGAGAACGCAGGTCAGATTGGAGGCCGTACAGGCCTGAATGGCCGAAGTCTCAATGCCGGCCCCGGTCGTCGAGTCCACGATCTGACCGGTCACCCAGGATCCCGTCGGCCCCGAGGTAGCTGTGGGGGGTCTCACCACCGACTTAGCCCGGGCCGCCGGGGCCGGGCTCGAAGCGTTGCCGGAGCTCCCCACCTGAGGTAGCACCAAGGTCGGCGCCTCAACGGTCGAGTTGATGGTTGCATTCAGAATCGTCCAGTCGCTCAGGTACCCGCTCGATTGCGCGAGTATCGTATAGGTAGCCCCCGGAAGCCAGCCCCCCGGAAGGAAGCCCTCGTAGAGGCCGTTGGACGTCGTTAAACCGGAACCGAGCTGATTGGCGCAGGCGCCTCCGTGCGACCAGGACGCAATCGTGCAGTAGGAGATGCTGACGTCGATGAGGCCCGTTCCGTTAGGTGCGACGACCTGACCTTCCACGAGCGCCAGCGGAGTCAGGGGTAAGTCCCCCACCGAGGTGTTCGCGTACTGGGCGAAGGCCCAAATGCTGTTGGGCGAATAGCCGCCGGCCGACGCCGTAATCGTTACCCAGCCGGGGGCGACCGCGGTAATGTTGAAAGCGCCCGTCGCATTGGCAATCCCGTCGGCGCACTGGGAAACCGCGGCATGCGAACTGGCCGGACAGACTTCCAAGGCCGCAAAAGGCACCGGTTCTAACCCCCCCGCGACCGTCACATCGCCCATGACACCGGCCATGGCGGTAAGGTTGATCATACTCGTATGATCGCTGGTCGCGTTCCCCAGGGGAAGCGGTTGGGTGGTCGAATTGAATCCACTCCACGGAACGGAAATCCAAGTTTCGTTCGATGGAAAGCCCAAGGCGCTTACGGAAATCGTGTCCGGACCTGGTGGCGCGGCAGCGCAAAACGTGTAGGCATAGTTCGGCTCGGGTGCGCACTCGAAGGGAGATCGTCCCTTAGTGTAGGGATAGCTGGAGACTGTCGCAGACTCGCGCGAGGTGACCGCGACCGAAAAGCCGGCGGGGATCGCTCCGCTGCCGCCCGTGACCCCCACCGTCCCGAAGACGTAGGTGCCTACGATCAGGTTGACCTGCCCCAAATTGGTGACCTCGTCGGGAGTGACGTTGGCCCAGGTTTGATTGGCGTAGACCGGAGCGTCGCCCGGAATGGGCCAAGTTGGACTAAATCCGCAGACCCCCGTAGTGTCGGGGGCAATCGTAACGAGGTCTCGCAGGGGAAACGCCGGAAGGAGTGCAGTGCCCCCGACCCCCAAGCACCCCCCCGTCATGGTTGTGGTGACGGTGGTGTTGTAGGTGTAAGTGTTGGTGTTGAGAACCGGAATCGAAATTTCCACCCCATCCAAGGAGGAGACTGTGGCGTCCCACAACCCATAAGAGTAGTCGGTCGGCGTACTCAGCCCGACGGTCACGCTGACGTACCCCTCCGGGATGAGGTTGATTCGGCAGTTGCTGGGAACACAGTAGGTAGTTCCGGGAGCGGCGCTCGCGAACCCGATGTCGGACTGGTTAAGGAGGTAGCCGGGCGCCTCCGCCAGCACATAATCATACCCCGGGGGCCCGAGGGCCTCAGCCACGTTGCCGCTGGTTGTGGGGGGCCCCTGGCTTCCGCACGCCTGGGTCAGCAGGGAGCACACCGTCAGCGACAGCGGTGCATTGTACTGTCCTTGGATGGCCGCACCAGTAACGGCGTCGTAAAACCGGGCCTGGACTGCGACCAGCGGCTCCATGTAGACGACCCCGATATTCACGGTCTGACCGCCGGCCACGTAGACATCCGTGAAGTTGGACTCAAAGTTCGGTCCAGGACTGAAGGTCAGCATGCTCGCAGCATTGGGAGGAACCGGGGCAGTGAACGACCCATTGCTTGCCGTAGTCACGATGGGCACGGAGGTCAGCACCGAATCCCGCGTAGATCCGGTCACACTTACCCCCGCTAGGGGTGTCTGGGCGGCGTCATCGGCCAATACGGTGCCGGTTACGATGCCGTCGGGCAGAAGGTAGGTCGTCCCTGCCCAGACGGTCTGGTTGCTCACACAGGTCTGGTAGGTGAGGTTCTGGGCGTACCAGGCCGCCGTAAAGAGGATGTAGTCGACCCCCACCGGGCAGACCACTGAAAAGAAGCCCGTGGCGTTCGACGTAGTTGGGGTGCAGACGCTGGCGGGGCAGGGTCCCGTCCCGCCTCCGCCGTTGCTGTAGGCCTGAATCGAAACTCCAGAGAGGCCGGATCCCTGACTACCGGACGCGTTTACGTATCCTTGGAACACTCCCGAAAGGAAGCGGACGTTGCTCGAAGAGGAGGAGGTAGGACCGTTCAGCGAAGGCGAGGTCACAACGGACTGGTTGGAAGGGGGATTTGCCGAGGGACCGGGGGACGGCCCCGTGATCTGCTGATGGATACGGGAAAGGTTGGACCGTGCTTGGCTTATCTCAGATGGGGTGGCGGGGGTGACCGTCGGCCCTGCCGGATTGGTCCCTGCGACGCCCGCAGATCGAGAAGGCGCCCGAGGGTGCACTGCAGTCGACGGGTGCGCAGGAGCGAACGGAGCGTTCAGGGTAGAAACCCCAGTCCCCGGGGTTGACGGGGCGCTTGTACCTCCCAACCCTCCGGTCGGTGAGACCCCCCAGATCAGCATGAGCAGAATCACCCCCCAGAGCACCCCCCTTTCAAGTCGGGGGTTGATCGGTGAGGAAAGCCGCAAACGAAGCACTAGACCCACCCCTTAAGAGCCTGCGACAGGAGGGAGGAACGCTGCCGTCGGGTAAGGGCGGTGTGTGCCTTCGCCAAGTGAATCTCGAGACTCTTCCGCGTGGCGTAGGGGGTCGTGCATGCCGGACACGGAATCTGGGGAAGGAACCCCATGTAGGCATGGCATATACATTTCACGACATGGCATGGCATGGGAGCGGTAGAAGAGGTTCGTGCAAGTGGAAGCCGAAGCCGTTCGGTACCGATGGAAACATAGTGGCTCGACCGTACGTGACCGCACACCAAGCAGGTCCGATTCCGGCCAGTCCCCTCCGCATCCTGCGATGCGGACAACGCGGTAGGGCTGGATGCCCACGAAAGGTAGCTCGCAGCTCGTGACACTGGAGATTGCCACCTCACAGGGGCAAATATACACAACTGTCCCCCGGGCAACAAAAACAGCAAAAACAGTCGATACAGCAACACACCCATAGAGCTCGAGTCGCGCCCGGACGGCCTGGCGCGATGTACCGACCCCCCGACCAGAGTTCGGGGGACGGCTATGATCCAGAGCTCTGGAGGTTGCCTCCCGGGTCCGCCTCTCGCCCACCCCTGTGGGTCTTGCCTCCAGGAAGAGACGAAGCTTGGGAAGTCAGGAACGGACGGAGTCTCCTGGGACACCAATCCCATCTTTCGGGACCCCATCGTAGTTCGGCACCGGACTCTCGGTACTTGAGCTTCGTCCTGGCAGGGTTCGTCTTCGTGAACTCCTCGGAGCCGACGAACAGGGACCTCGCGAGCAAACCCATCGTCAACTTTATAGAGGCGTGAACTTACCGCGAGCCGCGATGCCGGCAGACCGCGTAGTGTGGGATTGCCATCACCCCCCGACCCCGCGGGCCGGCCGAGCCGGTAGCTGTACCCTCGGATAGACCCCGTGCCCCCGGTTCTTGGGCGAGGGTCAGGCCATGCCTCGTTGATCCTTCGGAGCCGGGCCAGCGACCCTTGCGGATCGCCGTTCCGAGCAAAGGGCGGATGGCGCTCGATTCCGCCCGACTGGTCGAGCGGGTCGGGGGCCCGACCGTTTCGGAGACCTCCCGCTCGCTGTTGACTCGGGCTCTGTCCGGCGATTTCGAGGTGCTGGGGGCGAACACCTGGGACATCCCTCGGCTGGTGGCTGAGGGCTGGGCCGACCTGGGAATCACGGGTCGGGATGCCGTGGCCGAAATCGGCGCCCGGGTCTACGAGCGGGCGGCGCTTCCCTTTGGACACTGCCGGCTGGTGTTGGCCCTCCCGGCGGACCGTGTCGGCGCGTCGTCTGAACTGGCGGGGACAGGGCTCCGCATCGCGACCGCCCATCCCCGACTCACCCGCCGGCTCCTCCGCAAGCGGGGCCTCTCGGCGACCGTGATCGATCTCCGCGGAGCCGTCGAGGCGGCACCGGCCGCCGGCTTGGCCGACGGGATCGTCGATCTGGTCGCGACCGGGCGGACCCTCCGGGAGAACCGGCTGGTCCCGGTCGCGGAATTGTTTGACTCCCAGGCGGTGCTCATCGGCCCGGAACCGGCCCACCGGCGCGCCGACGGACTGGAACAGGAGTTGATCGCCGCTGCCCGGGCCCTGGAGCTGCGGTTTGTCTCCGCGCGGATCCCTCCCGGGGCCGGCCCTCTGGCCCTCCCGTCCGCGCATCCCGCCCGCTGGGTCGGGGTCGCCCTCGCACCGTTGGCCAACGTGCCCGGGGCCCTCGGGTTCTCGGCGGCGGTGCCGGCCGACGAACTCGACCGGTGCCTCCGGATGCTCGAGAAGGTGGACGCCCAGGAGATCCTCATCCTTCCGGTGGACCGGGTGTTCCGATGATCGCCGTTCTGGACGGTCGGAACCGGTCCGCCGGAGAGCTTGCCGCGGACCTCGAGGGCCGACGGCCCCGGCTCGGCGGTGCGGTTCGGATCGTGCGCCGGATCGTCGCCTCGGTCCGCCAGGGAGGCGATGCGGCCGTCGCCGACTGGCAGGAGCGGTTGGGGGGCGTTCGTCCGCAGCCTCTCTGGCTCGATCGGGAGGCCATCCACCGGGGCGGCCGACGGGTTGACCCGGGCCTCTCCCAATCTTTGCGGCGGGCCTACGACCAGATCCGCCGGTTCCACGCCCGACAGGTTCAGTCCGGGTACGAGGTGGCGCTGGACCGGTACGGCTCTCGGGCCGGACAACGCGAGGTCCCTCTCGACCGGGCCGGCATCTATGTTCCGGGGGGCCCGAGCGGGTATCCGTCCACGGTCCTCATGGGTGCAGCACCGGCACGGCTCGCGGGGGTTCGGGAGATCGTCGTCGCCACCCCCCCTGCGCCCGGCACGACCGGCCCCCCGCCCAGCGTCCTTGCCGCAGCCGACCTCGCGGGGGTCTCGGAGATCCTTGTGGCCGGAGGGGCCCAGGCGATCGCCGCCCTGGCGTACGGAACCGAGTCGGCGCGGCCGGTGGACCGGATCGTCGGCCCGGGCAACGCCTACGTGACCGCAGCGAAGCTACTCTGCCAGGACCGCACCGCCATTGATGGGATAGCCGGCCCGAGCGAGGTGGTGGTATTGGCCGATGGGAGCTTCCCGGCGGACTGGGTGGCCGCCGAGCTGATCGCCCAGGCGGAACACGCCCCGGACGCCTGGGGAGGGGCAATCCTTGTGGGTACGGACTCGGCGACGGACGTGATGGAGGCCGTACGGCGCCGGCTCCTCGGCCACCCCGCGTCCAGGGCGGTTCAACAGACCCTTCGGCGCTACGGCTGGATCGTGACCGGCCTCGACCGATCGGCGGCCCTCGAACTCGCAAATCGGCTCGCCCCGGAGCACCTGGCCCTCGGTCTTCGACGCTCCCGCATCGCGCTCCGAGGGATCCGGGCCGCCGGGTGCGTCTTTGTCGGACCCCGGACTCCGGTCCCGATGGGCGACTACGGGGCGGCGACCAACCACATCCTCCCCACCTTGGGATTCGCCCGGGCGCGGGGCGCCCTCGGGGTGGCGGATTTCCGGCGAACGATCAGCTATCTCCGTCTCAGCGCACCCTACCTGGCCCGCCACGCCGACCCGGCGATCCGGCTAGCGCAGTCGGAGGGTTTCGTCGGCCATGCCGAAGCGATCGCGGCCCGCCGACGCCGGAGCCTGGAGGGACGATGAGATCCTCCCGTAGCCTCCGGCTCGACCTCAATACCGTCCCCCGGCTCAACACCGAAGCGCTCCGCGTGGCCTGGCAGCAGAGCACGCCGGACGAGATCGCCCAGTACCCCGGGCCGGAGAGCCGAGCGCTCCGGGAGGCGATCGCCCGCCGGCTCGGGCTACGGCCCGAGATGGTCGGGATCGGCCACGGTTCCGACGAACTCCTGGATCTTGCGGTCCGGGCCCTGGTCCCGTACGGAGGTTCGGCCGTGGGCATCGAACCCAGTTTCTCGATGTACTCCCGGATCCTGGTGGCCCACGGGGGCCGCTTCATCGGGCTTCCCTGCCGTCGACGGTTGCCGGTCGAGCGTCTGGCTCGGTGCCCGGCCGATCTCACGATCCTCGCCTCGCCGAACAATCCGACCGGGGCCGCCTTTTCCCCGGAGTCGCTGGCACGACTGCTCCAGAAGACCCCCCGGCCGATGCTGCTCGACGAGGCGTACGCGGAGTTCGCGGACCAGGACGCCCTCCCCCTCCTGGCCGACTACCCCCATCTCCTGATCCTCCGCACATTTTCGAAGGCGTACGGGCTGCCCGGCCTACGGGTAGGGTACGCGCTCGGGCGACCGGAGCTGCTCCGGCGGCTCGAACGGCTGCAGGGTCCCTACAGCGTTTCCACCTTCAGCCTCCGCGCGGCTCGGGCCGCCTGGAACGCGCCCGAGTACTGCCGGGACCGGGTCCGGGAAGCCCGGAGGGAACGGCGTTGGCTCCTACCACGGCTCCGCGCCCAGGGCTGGCCGGTCGCGCCGTCGTCCGCCAACTTCCACCTGCTCGGCCCCGTCGCCTCCGCCGCCGCTCTGGCCCGGCGGCTCGGCCGCGCCGGTCTTCGAGTACGCCGGCTGCCGCCCTACCGGAGCCTCCCCGGGAGGTACCTCCGGGTGACGCTCGGGACCCGGGAGCAGAACCAGCGGCTCCTCGCCGCGCTCGGGGAGTACCGACCATGAGTTCGGTCGCCGTCGTCGACACGGGCACGGGCAACGTCTTTGGGGTCCGACGCGCGTTCCGCCAGATCGGTTACCGTGCCCGGTTGACCCGGGACCGGGCGACCCTTCGCGGGGCGACGCTCGTGGTGATCCCCGGCGTAGCCTCCTTTTCGGCGACCTGCCGTGGGCTGGACGGCCTGCGATCCCTTCTCCTCGCCCGCCACCGCCAGGGGCGGGCGCTGCTGGGGGTCTGCGCGGGATTTCAGGCCTTCGCCGAGACCAGCGAGGAGGGCCCCGGACGGGGCCTTGGGCTCACCCCTCGGCGCGTTCGGGCGCTGGGGGCCGCCCGGTCTCCCCACATCGGCTGGAGCCCGCTCACGCTCCGCCCGAGCCCCCTTTTCGAGGGACTTGGGCCCGGCCGGCCCTGGACCTTCTTCGCCCACTCGTTCGCGCTCCCCCGGTCGCGGGAGGGGCTCCTCGCGACCGCGGAGGTGGACGGGGTTGGGTTCACCGCCGCCGCCCGCTGGGGTTGTGCGGTCGGGGTCCAGTTCCACCCCGAGCTCAGCGGTCGGGTGGGCCGCCGCTTCCTCTCCAACATCATGCAGTGGGCGGAGGAAGGAACATGAGGGTGTACCCGGCGATCGATCTCTGGGAGGGTGAAGCGGCCTTCCTGGCCCCCGAACCGGGAGGAACCCCGGTCCGGATCAGTCCCGATCCCGTCGGCCTTGCGGAGCGATGGGCGGCCCTTGGGGTGCGGCGAATCCATCTCGTCGACCTGAACGCGGCGCTCGGTCGGGGGGAGAACCAGAGCCTGGTGCGCCGGATCCTCAGCCACGCGACGGTCCCGGTCCAGGTCGGCGGGGGGATTCGTTCGGAAGCCCGCGTCGCCGAACTCTTCGACTGGGGCGCGGAACGGGTCATCGTCTCGACCCGGGCGCTTCGGGATCCGGCCTGGCTGGGAACCGTCGCCCGACGATGGCCGGGCCGGATGATCCTCGGCCTCGATCGGAAGGGCGGCGCGACCCTGGTCGCCGGCCGCTCCGAACCGGTCGATCCCTCGTCCCCTGAGCGGTCGGCCGCTACGGCTGGGCTCCCGCTGGGGGGCGTGCTGGTGACCAATGTGGAGACCGAGGGCCGGCTGAACGGGGTGGGAGCGGTGGACAAGCTCTTGCCGGACCCGATCGGCTGGGAGTGGATCGCGGCTGGGGGAGTCAGCCGGATCGAAGATCTCGCTCGTCTCGAGGAGGCCGGCTACTCCTCGGCGGTCGTCGGGGTCGCAGCCTACCGTGACCCGACCCGATTCGGCGGGTGGTGGGAGGCCCCCCGGTGACCGATCGTCGGGTGCGGCTTGGCCGCCGGACCACCGAGACACAGGTGGAGCTCGACCTCAAGCTCGACGGGACCGGGAGCCTCGACTGGGAGGGCTCCGAACCGTCGGTGGTGCATCCGCTCGCGGCTCTGACCCGCTACGCCGGCTGGGATCTGCGGATCCGTTCCTCCGGCGACGACCCGCACCACCGGGCCGAGGACGTCGCGCTCACCCTGGGTCGAGCCTTCCGTCACGCCCTGCCCGATCAGGGCATCCGACGGTTCGCGAGCGCCTTGATTCCGATGGACGAAACCCTGGTCGAGGTGGCCCTCGATCTCATCGACCGGCCCTACTATCGGACCGACCTGGATCCGACCAGCCTCGCCGAGCACTTCCTCCGTTCTTGGGTGACCGAGGCGAAGCTGACCTACCACCAGCGGGTCGTCCGCCCCGGGGAGCCCCACCATCTCCTCGAAGCGACATTCAAGGCGACCGGGGTGGCTCTCGCGGACGCGCTCCGACCGGCCCGTCGACCGCTCTCGACCAAGGGGCGGGTGGAGTGGGAGGGACCCGAATGACCTCGGCCCTGAGGATCCTTCCCTGCCTCGATGTCCGGGCGGGACGGCTGGTCAAGGGGGTCCGGTTCCAGGGCCTACGCGACCGGGGCGATCCGACCGCGGCGGCGCTTCGGTACGAGGGCCAGGGGGCCGACGAGATCGTCCTCCTCGACGTCGCCGCGACACGGGAGCGGCGCGGGCCGTCGCTCCGGCTGGTCCGGTCGGTCGCCCAGGGCTTATCGATCCCCCTCACCGTCGGCGGCGGAATCGACTCGGTCTCGACGGCGAGCCGGCTCCTCGGGGCCGGTGCGGACAAAGTCTCGGTCAACTCGGCGGCGCTCCGGCGCCCCGGACTCCTCCGGCAGCTCGCCCGGGAGTTCGGCCGCCAGTGCGTCGTCGCGGCGATCGACGTCCGGAGCGACGGCGACGGCTGGGCGGTCCGCTCGTCGGCCGGGACGACCGCCACCGCCTGGGACGTCGTCGCCTGGGCCCGACGGGCGGCCCGGGAAGGTGCGGGGGAGTTCCTCGTCACGAGCATCGACCGGGACGGAACCCGGTCCGGGTACGACCGGCGGCTCTACGCCGCCGTCCGAGCGGCGGTGGCCCCCCCGCTGATCGCCTCAGGGGGCTGCGGCAACATCGGCCACATCCTCGATCTCGCCCGGGACGGTCGGGTCGAGGCGATCCTCCTCGCCTCCCTCCTGCATGACGGTCGCCTGACGATTCCCCGGATCAAGCGCGCGCTCCGGCTCCGGGGCGTTCCGATCCGGCCCGAGGGGCTCCATGCCGGATGAGACGCTCGTCCCCGTCGTCGTCCAAGACGCGGCGACTCGCGCGGTGCTGATGGTCGCCTGGGCCAATATGGAGGCCCTCGAACTGAGTCTCGCGACGGGCCGGATGCACTTCTGGTCGAGGTCCCGCGGGGAACTCTGGGAGAAGGGGGCGACGTCGGGCCACCGGCTCCTTCTCGTCGACCTGAGCTGGGACTGTGACCACGATACCGTGCTGGCGCTCGTCCGGCCGACCGGGCCGGCCTGCCACACGGGAGCGACCAGTTGCTTCGGCGAACCCTCCCCGTCCCTAACAAGCAGCCTCGAGCAGCTGGACCGGACGATCGGGGACCGGGATCGGCGGAGGCCCGAGGGTTCGTATGTAGCCCGGCTTCTCGGCGATCCGCTCCTCCGGGCCCAGAAGGTCGGCGAAGAGGCGAGCGAGGTCGTCGTCGCGGGGCTGGCCGAGGACCGATCCCGGCTCGTGGCGGAGTCGGCCGACCTTATCTTCCATCTGGCCGTCCTGCTCCGCGCCCGGGGAATCCGATGGGACGAGATCGGAGCGGAGCTCGACCAGCGGCGGTCGCGATGACCCGAAGGGCCGACTTCCACACCCACACGCTGATCAGCGACGGCGAGCTCAGCCTCCCCGAGCTCGTTCAGCGGGCCCGGGTGCTCGACCACAGGTTCCTGGCCGTGACGGACCATGTGGGGCTTGGGGACATCGAGTCGACCGTGGCTCGGCTCCGGGCGGCTTCGGAAGGCTGCTCGACCCCCGAGCTCGAGGTTTGGGTCGGCGTCGAGATCACCCATGTGCCTCCCCGACGCCTGGACGAGGCGGTCCGGCGGGCGCGTCGGGCTGGCGCCGGCATCATCCTCGTCCACGGAGAGACCTTGGCCGAGCCGGTCGCCCCGGGGACCAACCGGGCGGCGGTGGAGAATCCCGAGATCGACGTGCTGGCCCACCCGGGGCTGCTCGATCTCCGCGACGCCGAACGGGCGCGGGCGAACGGCGTCTACCTCGAGCTCTCGGGCCGCACGACCCACGGCCTCGCCAACGGTCGGGTCGCGGCCATGGCCGAGGCCAGCGGGACGCTGACCGTCGTCAACAGTGACGCCCACGAGCCGTCGCATCTCCTCACCCCCGCGGCCGCCTTCGCGGTGGCCCGGGCGTCGGGCGCCCCGCTGGCCCGGGCCCGTCGGTCTGTCACCGCCTATCCGGAGGCCCTCATCCGCCGGATCCGCCAGGGGGGCCGGTAGGACGGGGGCGTCGCCGGGAGGCGGGTTTATCTTCTATCGCCCCTCTTCGGTTCGTGGACCGGTACGATCAGGAGATCCTGCGCTGGCTGCGCCAGGACGCTCGGATCACCAACGCCCGCCTGGGATCGGCGATCGGCCTCACCGAGGGGGCCGTACGGTACCGCATCGCCCGCCTGATCCGGGACGGGACGATCCGACAGTTCACGGTTCGGACCACCCCGCTCGGTTCGGAAGGACTGGTCCTGGTCCGCCTTTCGCCGGGAGCGGCGAGCCGGGTCCTCGGTCGGCTCGGAGCGATCGGGACCGACCTCTTCGAAACCACCGGGGAGTTTGATGCGGCCGTCGCGATCGAACGGGAGTCGATCGGCGAGTTCAACCGGGCGCTCGACGAGATCCGCTCGATCCCGGGGGTCGAGGGAACGGCCACCTTGGTCCGGCTGGCCGAACCCCGAACCTCTTCGGGGGCTCCCCCAACCGCTGCACCGCGGAGGCGATCTCGTTCGACGGCCGGGTCACCGACCAGCGGACGAACGGCGCCCCGGCCGGCCCGAACGCGCCACCGGGCGTAACCAAGATCCCATACCGGGAAAGCCAGCGTTCCGCCTCCTCGGCCCCGGAGGCGAGCCGAGCCCGATGCCAGACGTAGAGTCCGCCCTGGGGCGGTTCCACTGCGTAGCCCAGTCGATCCAGGCCCCGGCAGAGCTGGAGCGCGCGTCGCCGGTACTCGGTGACCCGACGCTCGATTGGAGCGGGCCTGCGCGGTCCGCGGTAGAGGGCGAGCCCCGCCTGGGCGGCCCGCTGGAGGGGAAGCGCCGGGCCGGAGTCGACCTGACTCTTGTAGCGGATCATCGCCGCGATGAGTGGGCGGGGGCCGACAGCGAAGCCGAGCCTCCACCCCGGGATCCCGAAGGTCTTCGAGAAGGAGTGGAACTCCACCGCCACCTCCCGGGCCCCGGGGACCTCCCAGATCGAAGGCGCCGGCCGGTCCCCGAAGCTGATCTCGGAGTAGGCGTTGTCGTAGGCCAGGGCGAAGCCGCGGTCGCGGGCCATCTCGACCGCAGCCCGGAGCTGGTCCCGGTCGGCGATCCGACCGGTCGGATTGTTCGGGTAGTTCAGGTACACCAGCCGGGCCCGCGCCGGGAGGCGATCCCAATCGGGAGCGTAGCCCTCCTCCGGGATCAGCGGCCACCGCACCGGTCGGGCACCCGCCAACTGGGCGGCCGACTCGTAGGCGGGGTAGCCGGGGTCGGGGATCCCTACCACCTCGCGTCGGGTGCGGAGCAGCCGAGGCATAAGGGTGAGCCCCTCCTTGGATCCGAGGAGGACCACCACCTCATGCTCCGGGTCGGCGACGACCCCGAACCGGAGCTTCAGGAACCGGGCGATGGCCTGCCGAAGTTCGGGTTCCCCGGCGGAGGAGGAGTACCGGTGATCTCCCGGGCGATCGATCGAGGCCCGGAGCGCATCGAGCACCTCGAGCGGCGGCGGAAGATCCGGCTCCCCAATAGCAAACCGGAGGACCGGTAGATCGGCCCGCTCCACCGCCTGGGCCTTCCGCTCGAGAGCGGCGAAGGGATAGGGAGGGACCCCTTCCAGCTCCGGGCTTGCCGACCACCGCTCCCGACCGACCCTCATGATCGCACCCCACCGGTTCGCTCGGACCGAGGGACGAGCCGCACGAGATCGGCGACGGTCTCCCGCTCCCGGATGAGTCGGACGTGCCCACCATCGACCAGGACCTCGGCGGGTCGGGGACGGTTGTTGTACGGACTCGACATCGAGTAGCCGTAGGCCCCGACCGTCGCGACCGCGAGGAGGTCGCCGATCTCGAGCGGGGGCAACCGCCGATCGCGACCGAGGAGGTCGGTGTTTTCACAGATGGGACCGGTCACCGTGACCCTCCGCCGTTTCCCGGGCCGTACCGGCCCGGCCGGGTAGATCGCGTGGTAGGCGCCGTACAGCGCCGGTCGCAGCAAGGTCTGCATTCCGGCGTCGGTGCCCACGAACGCCGGCCGCCCCGGCTTGGTGTCGGAGACCCGGGTGAGGAGCACAGTCGAGTCGGCGACCAGATACCGGCCCGGTTCCATCCAGAGCTGGAACCTGCCGAGGGTGGCGGTCGACCGGAGGCCGAGGACGAGTCCCGAAAGGGCAGCCTCAAGGTCGAGCTCCCTTTCGGAGGGGCGGTACGGCACCCCGAGACCGCCCCCCGCATCCACGAAGACCGGCGGCCGGCCCATGACCCGTTCGAGGCTGCGGACCGCCCGGCCGAGGAAGGCGCCCACACGGCCGAAGTGGTCGGCGGCCAGGATGTTGGACCCCGGCATCGTGTGGACGCCCCAGTCGCGGATCCCGGCCCGACGTGCGGCTTCGAAGGCCCGGCGCACCCCCACGAGGGGGCTCCCGAACTTCGAGTCCCGGCCGGCGAATTGGAGCCCCTCGGGGCCGGTCGCCGATCGGCCCGGATTGAGGCGAAACGAAAGGACGGGGGGTCGGCCGGCGTTGAGGAGCCGCGGCAGCAGCCCCGGATGGTCGAGGTTGATCGCGATGCCGGCCGCGACGGCGTCGGCCAGCTCCGAATCGGTGGGGTACGCCGCGGTGTAGAGGGTCCGCTCGCGGGGGAAACCGACGCTGCGGGCCAATGCCACCTCGGCCGGCGAGGAACAGTCGGCTCCGCAGCCGAGCTCCCGGAGGATGCCCAGGATCGCCGGGTTGGAGTTCGCCTTGACCGCGTAGAGCAGTTGGGAGCTCGGCCACCGCTGGAGCAGCGCCGAACGAAGACGAAGGACGTTGTCCCGGATTCGCCTCCCCGAGGTGACGTAGAGCGGAGTGCCGAACCGCTCCGCAAGGTCGGAAAGACCGCACCCTTCGACCCGGATCCCGTCCGTGGTGAACTCGTACGGGGCCGGCAGCCGGGGCGGCTCGCCCGGCGGGAGCCCGGTGGCCATCATGGGCGGTCTCCGGTGACGGCCCCCGCCGATGCCGGGGCGGAAGGCGCCCGGACCGCGAGCGCCCGGATCCGACCGGACGCCCGGAGCTGCTCGATGAAGCGGTCGAGATCCTCCGGAGGCACCACGACGGCCATCGGCCGGTTCCCGGCCCCCGGGTCCCGGTGCGGGTCGGGGCCGGAACCGGTGCGGACCGGCTCCGCCGACGGATCGGGCAGGGTGACGACCGAACTCCACCCCGCGCCCTGGGCGATCTCCACGGCACGCCTCACCCGGTCCCGTTCCCGGAGCGGGTCTGAGAGCCCCTCCGGATCGGGGACGATGCGCGTGCCGCACGGTCGCTCGAGCTCGGCACCGAGACCGACGACCCGGAGGCGGCTGCCCGGAACCAGGTAGCGGAGGGCCGGGGCGGCGACGACGCCGGCTCCCCCCTCCGCCAACCAAGCCATCTCCCGGACTGTCAGTTCGGGAAGCACGGTCACCCCGGCCACCCGATCCGGATCCCCGGACAGCACGCCGGGAACGTCCTTGACCAGCACCACCTCGCTGCGGGGAAGACAGCTCCCGAGCGCGACCGCAGTCACGTCGCTCCCGCCGCGACCGAGGGCGGTCCACCGTCCGGTGGGCCCGTCGATCCCGACGTAGCCCGGTACGACCCAGATCAGCCCTCCGAACCGGTGCCTAAGCGATTGGACCCGTTCCGCGGTGGCCGGCCGGTCGATCTCGGCCTCCCACCCCCCGCCCTGGGTGACGATCGGCCACTCGGGCGAGCCGGGGAGGAGGAGCCGGGCCGCAAGCCCTTGGGCGACAAGTTCTGCCGTCAGGACGGCCGCGCCGACCAGATCTCCCAACCCCACCGCCTGGACCGCTTCGGGGGAGTTTCGAGGTGAGCCGGGGGGATGGACCAACTCCCACAGGTCATCGGTGGTGTTCCCCGGAGCGCTGGCCACGACCGCTCGAACCGTAGGCTCGACCGCGCGGACCATCTCGGCGGCCCGACGGAGCCGTTCGGGGCGTCCGATGGTGCTCCCCCCGAACTTGAGGACCCTAAACCGCGTGTCGCTCATCGGGGTCCCCCCGGCGACGCCCAGAGATCGGCGAGCGTCCTCCGACCCGGAGTCGCATCGTTCTGGGCCCACAATGCGGTCGCCGCCGCGAACATTCCCCGCGCAAAGACCGCGCGGTCGAGCACCACATGCTCGATCCGGATCATCTCTTCGGGCGCGGTCAGCCACACCTGATGGACGCCGGCCACTCCGTCGACCCGCAAGCTGGCCGCCTCCACCGGCGCCGCCGCGAGCGGGCCGAAATCGGCCGGCTCCGTAGTGCCGAGCCCCAGGGCTTCCGTAAGCTGTCGAGCCGTTCCCGACGGCCGGTCCTTCTTGCCCCGGTGATGGATCTCCACAATCCCGCGATCAAACCCGGGGGGTAGCGGTCCCCGAAGTAGGCTGTGGGTCATCCAGTTCATCCCCACCGAGAAGTTCGGTTCCCAGACGAACGGAATCTGTTCGGCCACCCGTTGGATCCAGCCGGCGTCGGAGTCGTCCAGGCCGGTGCCCGCGACCACCGCCGGCACGCGGGCCTCCGCGACCTGCGGAAGGAGCTCGCGCTCGGCCGGGCCCGGGACCGCACTGACGTAGAGATCGGCACCGCGGAGGAGGGCCGCGAGGCCTTCGGCGTCGGCCGAGGGAATCGATCCCTCCGCCCAGGGGGAAGGCGGAGACTCCCGGCCCGCGGGGGGGAGGCCCCTGCGGTGGACGAGCCCGTGAATCGGCCAGTGGTGCTGGACGGCGATCTCCAAGAAGCTCCGCCCGAGCCGCCCTTGCGCGCCCGCCACAACGATCCGGGGCGGTGGACGCTCCGGACGGGATTCAGTATTCGGCATAGGCCCACGCGTCCCGGATCCGGTCGGCCGACTCCGCGGGGTCGGAGGGGCTTCCAAATCCTGCCCGGATCTCATCGAAAAGCCGGGGCGCCTCCTGCTCGGCGCGACGGACTTCCTCGGCCAGCCAGTCAAAGGCCCCGGGGGGGAGACGGCCCAAGGGAGGGCGGCACGGCCCCAGGGATCCCCCGAGCAACGCGAACACCGCCTTGATCGGGACGGGATTACGGACCTTGAGGTCGACCGGACCGAGCGGAGTCGACTCTCGGCAAGTAAACGACACCCACCCGCCGAGGCGGCGAAGCAGGGCGATCTCCGGCTGCGCGTCGTCCGGACGGCTCTCCAGGGCGGAGCGGACGGCCCGGACCACGAGCCCCGGGGCCAGGTTGGCGACCACCGAGACCACCCCATCGGCCCGGATCCGAGGATCCTGGATCATACCGACCGCTCGCCCGTCATCTCCGGAGAGGATGGAGAAGGGCGGGGGGAGCAGGGCCCTGGCCCGGCGACCGTAGGCCTCCTCCCCGGTCGCGTCCTTGACGCCTAGGAGGTTCGGATGGGAATGACGAGTCAGCGCCAGGTCCTCCGGAAGGATCCGGGTACCGGTTCGGCCTGGGACCACGTAGGAGAGGAATCGAACCTCGGGGTACTGCGCGAGGAGCGGTCCCAGGTACTCCCGGCGGATCTCCGCCGAACTCGGTGCGTTGTAGGCGGGGTCGACCAGCATCATCGACCCGACCCCCTGGTCGACGGCCCGCTCGACTAATGCTCGGACCTCCCAGCAGGAGCTCCGACCCACACCGACCACAATCTCGACCCGCGACGGCAGCCGATCCACCGTCCAACGCACCAACCGGTCCAGCTCCGCCGGGCGGATCGCGGGGGACTCCCCGGTCGTTCCCCCGACCACGACCCCATCCACTTTCGCCGACGCCTGGCCATCGAGGAGGGTCGCGTAGCGTTCCCAGTCAATTTCCCCCGCCGTATCGAACGGTGTCAGCAGAGCCGTGTAGGTTCCCCGAAAGGGCCGCATGGACGCGGGCTAACGGGCCGAGATTATAATGGTTGCGTTTTTCGACACAACATTACGAAAATAGAAAAGGCCCGGTGCATCCTTCTCGGGGTTCCCCACCCCTGCGGATCGTCCCGGCTCTGCGGGGAAGCCCCACCGTTTTTCCTCCGTCCAGGCGGTTGCCGCCTTCCCGACCGTGATCCGCAGCGAGACGCGGGCTCGTCGGGGCCTGTGGCCGGCTTCGGATTAGGGAAGGGCAGAGTTCGCTGATCCGCGAGGGTGAGACCCCGGTCACCCCAGACCGACCCCAACCTTCAGAGACCCTCCAAGAGCTCCAAGCCCAAACCCCCTACCCTTTCGTTGGACGGGCGCATGGCAGGGGAGATCCGGCACGCCTGAGCTCGGTTTCCGGGGAGCCGACGTGCGGCGATCACGCGGGCCGACTTTCCGAATCGGGTTCGCGTGAGGTATCTCCCCCCTGAGGGTTGGAGGGAGAGGGGATCGGTGGAACGGCCGGCTTCCATCCCTTGGTCTACCCGGGCCGGCGCACGCGAGAAAGGGGCATCGTCACTGTCGCTCCCCGGGTCCGGTCCAGTGAGCCAAAAATGGAAAGGGGGACGGGCGGCCCACCTGAAACCCTGAGTGGGGAGCGAAGTAAGCCCCGGCCGGCGGCGGGCCGATCGTCCGGCGGATTTACCAAATCGGGGCAGGGCCCGTGTCCGTGCCAGGCCGAAGGCGCTATCGGACGGACTCTGGCCCGGCCAACCTGCCGCCCGACTCAAGCGTGCAGAGGCCAGACCGTCTCACTCCAGCCTCCGCCAGCAGTTGGCTAGGTGCTCCCGGCGGGAGTTTCCCTGACCGGCGGAGTGCCGGGCAGATTTGAACCCGCGTCAGGGGCTCGAGAGGCCCCTATCCTTGACCACTAGACTACGGGAGCGCCGGGGGTCGGTAGCCGACCCCCTCTTTGAGCCTTTCGAGCCGCCGGCCGACAACCGCTAATACCCATCCCCACCTTGAGTGAGCGTGACGCCTCCCGTGAAGGCCAAGAGTGGCCACATCCTTCTCGACCCCGCCCGTTCGTATCGGGACCTGGTCCGAGTCTACCCCGAAATCCACCAGAAGGTGATGGATCTCAATCGTCCATTCGCCAAGGAGGGCGAGACGACGCTCCCCGCGGTCCTCCTAGAAGAGAACCTCCGCGACCTGCGGGCCGGGCGCAAACCCGCCGGCCACTGCCGACCGGACGCCTTCGGTATGCGGCTCGTATTCCCGATCTACGAAGAGAAGAGGGTGGAGTTCTACTTCACCAAGCCATTCCGGTGCCAGGAGGTCGTCCAGATTACGGAGCAGGTGTCGGCCCTGCTCCGCCGGCGGGGTGTCAAGCATTCGGTCGAGTACGACCGACTACCCTTGGGACCCGTGCGAACTCCCCCCGGCTTCCCGATCCCCGCGTCCGGCGGAGCCTTGGGAGGCGCCTAGGCCCCCGAGCGCCCTCAGGCCCGAGAGATGCGGCGCTTGCCCATGGCGTCGAGGTATTGAACCTCCCCGCCGGGGCTCAGTTGGGCTTTGGTTTCGTCATCGATCGCGAGCGAAAACGTCTCGTAGGACTCGAGGTCCATGAGCTGGACCTCGGAGCCGGAAAGGGAGAGCACCTGCGCTTGGCGTTTGCCGATCATCGGGACCTGGACCTTGTGCTTCACCGGAAAGACCACGCTGCGCTTCGACTCGTCGAAGAGACCGACGGCATCGATCCGAGCCTTGGCTTCACCATGCTTCCCGGGCTTGGACGTCTGGATGCTGAGGATCCGGCACGGTTCCTCGTCGATCATCATGTACCGGCCTTCCTTCAATTCTCGGACTTCGAGCGTGGTCCATGCCATAGGTCGCGCCTCGCATCGAGGGCGAGAGGGCACGATTCATAAGGGTTGCTCTGAACCTGAGCCCCGGGCTCGGACCTAGTCGGCCCATTCCCGGTGCGGGGCGAACCGTGCGCCGGCTCGAGCATCCCCCCGAGGAACTCTTTGCGGCGACGGGTGGGGGCGGCGCAACCTAGGGACGGACGCGCGGACGCGGCGGCACCACCCGACAAGGTACATCGGCTGTTTGTTTTACATACAATTAAATATGTGTAAAACTCTGTTAAACGCGTGCGAACCCCCCCAGCTGAGCCCGCTGCAAGCCAGTTCCTCGGTGTTCGACTCACCCCGAAGGAACTGGAGATGCTGGGCCAACTCCAGCACCGCCGACACCTGGCCAGCCGCTCCGAAGTGGTGCGCCAGTTGGTGGCGGAGGCCGAGGAGAGCCCACCGACGGTCGGTCCGCTGCCGGTCTCCTTGGAGACCGAGCTCGACCAGATCGTGGAGGACGGGTACGCCGCAGACCGGTCGGGTGCCTTGGTGCTGGCGCTCACCCTCGGGTTTGCGGAACTCAGCCGGATCCACACGGAGCGACTGCCGGCCCTACGCCGAGAGGCTCGAGTCGGCAAGGAGCGACGTGAGGTCCGAAAGGGCGTGGATCGGGAGGGACGTGGCCTCCTCCGTCGATAGGCCACATGGGATGGATCCAGAATGGAAGCGGTGGGAATTGCGTGGAGCGAACGGAGCGGATTGATCTGCCGACTGTGCCGACAGGACGCGAAGCATAATGAGGTGCTGCACATCTCCTACTGCCCCGTCCACGGGCTGAGTTCCCCTCTGGATCTGTTGCCCGGACGGCGGGAGGCATGGGTACCACGCGGCTCTACACCCGGACGGGCGATCGCGGCGAGACCGGTCTCGCCGGCGGTCTGCGGGTAGCCAAGGAGTCCCCGCGGATCCGGGCCTACGGCACCCTCGATGAGCTCGGGGCCCACCTCGGCTGGGTGGAAACCGAGCTCCCCGATGCCCTGGCCGATGCCCGGACGGTGGTCCATCGGTTGGAACACGAGCTGTTTGTTGCGCAAGCCGAACTCGCCCGTGCCCCTCACCTGCCTCCGCCCGAGCATCGGATCGAAGGGCGACACGTGACCGCGCTCGAAACGGAGATCGACCGATTCTCCGAGGCGGTCGGGCCGCTCACCTCATTCGTCCTTGAGCGGGGAAGCCGTCCGGCCGCCGCCCTGCACATCGCCCGGACAGTCAGCCGGCGGGCGGAGCGGGAGCTCTGGGCACTCCAGCGGGTGGAGCCGGTTCGGACGGAAATCTTGGTGTGGATCAACCGGCTGAGCGACCTGCTCTTTGCCTTGGCTCTGTACTCTAACCTCCGGCTCGGGATTCCCGAGGAGCCTCCCGACTACACGGTTTAGAGGGCGTCATGGAAATCGGCGTCATCGGAAAGCCTAACGTTGGAAAGTCGACCTTCTTTGCCGCGCTCACCCTGGTCGATGTCGCCATTGCCCCGTACCCGTTCACCACGATCGACCCGAACCGGGGGGTGGCCGCGATCCGCGCCCCGTGTCCTCATCGACCGGAGGCGCCCTGCAACCCCGGCAACGCCCGCTGCGACGGGGGGGTACGGTGGGTACCGGTGAACCTGATCGATGTCCCGGGCCTCGTCCCCGGGGCTCACGAGGGCCGGGGACTCGGTCACAAGTTTTTGGACGACCTGCGAGCCGCCGACGGCCTCATCCAGGTGGTCGACCTTTCCGGCTCTGCGGCCGACGACGGCACGCTCTCGGGGCCCGGCTTAACCGACCCAGCCCGCGAAGTGGAGTGGCTATCGGAAGAGCTGGTGGCCTGGGTCGATGAGATCCTCGGCCGCAATTTCGACCGGGAGGCCCGGTCGGTTGAACTCGAGGGCAAGAAGCTGGAGGAGTTCCTCCAGAGTCGCCTCACGGGCCTGTCGATCCCTCCGTCCGCCATCGCGACGGCCCGCCGGTCTCTGGCCATCGATCTCGACCATCCCTCACGATGGACCCCGGCGGATCGAACCCGCCTGGCCCGAGAGCTCCTACGGGCCGCCAAGCCCCGGATCGTGGCTGCGAACAAGTGCGACCGGTCGACGCCCGCCGAGCGGGACCGATTGCGGTCGACGCTCGATCCGATCCCGGTCGAGGCGATGTGCGCCGAGGCGGAGCTGACCCTTCGACGGGCGAACCGAGCCGGGCTCGTCCGCTACCGCCCGGGTGCAGCGGACTTCGAGGTACCGGACCCATCCCGGCTGTCGGCCCCCCAGCGCCGGGCGCTCGATGAGATTCGCCAGATCCTGGCGACCTGGGGCGGTACGGGAGTCCAGTCGGCCCTCGAGGCGGCGGTCTTTGGACTGCTCCACCAGATCGTGATCTATCCGGTCGAGGACGAAAACCACTGGACCGACTCCCGCGGCCGGGTCCTCCCCGACGCGCTGCTGGTGCCGGAGGGGACGACGGCCCGGGGGCTCGCCTACCGGGTGCATACCGACCTCGGGGAGCAGTTTATCCGGGCGATCGACGGTCGGAGCCACCGGGCCTTGGCGGCCGACCACCAACTCGAACCCAACTCGATCGTGCGGATCGTCGCCCGGAAGTGAAGCGCCCTACCCCTCCGCCCCAATGGGGCCGGCGCCACGGGGTGACGGGCGGACAATGTACGGAACGCCCCCCGCGCGGGCGATCCTCCGGGCGAGTTCCAGCTCCCGCCCGGGGATCGGAAGGGCCACGATCGATCCGCCGCGGCCGGCACCGGTGAGCTTGCCCCCGATCATCGCCGGCCGCGCCGCCTCCAGCAGCGCCTCCAGCCGAGGATGGGAGACGCCCACCTCCTGGAGCAGCTGGTGGTTCTCCGTAAGCCGGTGCCCGACCTCCGTCCGGTCCTCGGCACAGAGCGCCTGGATCCCGCCGTGAGCGACCGCCTCGAACCGTCGAAGGAGCTGCGGGCCGTCCGACTGCTCCAACCGGTCGCGGACCGCCCGGATCGCCTCCGGCGCGGCCCGGGGGATCCCCGAGTACGCCACGACCCAGATCCACCCGGGATCGGGGACTCGTCGAGCCGTCCAGCGCGTCCGGCCGTCGTCCAGCGTCCAGAGAAGCGACCCCGAGGGATCGTTGAGAGTGACAAAGCCCCCCGCCACCGAGGCCGTCGTATCGCCCGGGCTGCCGATCCCCTGGGCCCGTTGTTCGATCGCGAAACTCCGGCGGGCCAGGGTCGACCGGTCGATGCCGCCGGTGGCCGACCCTAAGCCGGCGGCCAGCGCGGCCACGAACGCCGCGGAGGAGCCCAGTCCGGAGCCGCGGGGCACCCGGGAGGTGGTGCGGACCGAAAGGGGAGGTCCGAGGGCCCACATCTCCTCGAGGGCCGTTCGGAAGTAGCCGGGCGAGGCGGCCGCCCCCGCGTCCCCATTGAGCTGGGTGCGCTCGCCGGCCTGGAGGACGACCTGGGTCTCGAGATCGAGCGCGAACAGCAACTCGGGCGTCCCGCGCACCACCCCGTGCTCGCCGAAGAGGATGCACTTGCCCGGCGCACGGGTCGTGATCGGGAGATTCCCGCCGGGGACCGGGCCGGGCGCCCCTTCGGTCACACCCGGCTCCCCCGCTCCTCGACCCGCTTCCCTCGGGCCGAAGGGCGAATCCGGACCGATCCGCCGGAGAATCGGCGTGGAGCCACCGGGCCAACCAGGCGGTCGAGGGCCAAGGCCACGGCAGCCACCTCACTATGGGGTTGGGCCCCCACGGCGACGTTGTAGTCGGCCCGTTCGTAGATTTCGAACGGAACCTTGGCGCCGCCGATCACCAGGAGGACCCGAGCCGAGGACCGGATCCGGGCGGCCACCCGGTCGAGCGGCATGCCGTACATGGTGAGGTGTACGACCGTCCCGTCAAACGTACGGATTAGGCCCCGCCAGTCTTCGATCCCGAGGACCTCAAAGTCGCCCCCCCAGCGGCGGGAGACCGACCGGAGGCGCTCGGCCAGATCCGGGTCCGGGGGGTGGAGATACATCCGGTCGGCCCCCAGGGCCCGGGCGGCCAGCGCGGCATGGGTCGTCAGCCGGGGATCCCGCCCGGCCCGATGCCCAAGACGGAGCACCGAAACCCGGGGTCGGCCTCTATGCTTCGGGATCCGACGCCGGGATCCGCTCGACACGGTGGCCACGGTACTCCAGCTTCTCCGATCGCTTGACGAGCGACTTGAGGCGCGTGGGGGTCATACCGAGTTCCTCGGCGACATCCGAAAAGAACTTGCCGTCGGCCCCGACCGCCTCGATGATCCGACGCTCCAGCTTCTCGTACTCCTTGGAGGGCATCGCGGCGATGGCGAGGACCTCCGAGATCTCGGCCAGTGGGGAGGTGACCGCGATGTTGATGGTCGAGTAGTAGAAGTGGTAGCTGCGGACCGGCTGGCGTCGACCCTCCCGGGTCACCCAGCGGGTGTCGATGAGCTTCATCTTCTCGAAGGAGGTCAGTGCCCGGCCCCCCTCGACACCGAACTCCTTCTCGATGTCCTCGAGCGTCAGCCAGGTTTCGGCCAGCCGCTGGACCAAACGGAGCTTGACCGGGCTATCGACCGCCCGAAGGATCGGGACCAAATCGCTGATGTCGTTGATGACCTTGATGCGGTGGACAGTGGCGGCCATCGCAGATCACTCCGGTCCCATCCGTGGCCGCCCGACCGCGTCCTGGAGCTGCCGACGGTACACCCCCCAACGGCCGCCGGGGCGGTAGCGGCCGGGGTGAGGGGTTCGGGTGGGTCGGCCGCAGGCCGGGCACTGGGCCCTCAGGGTGTAGCGGTCGCACGGAGCGCACCGGTACAGCAGATGGTCGCTCATGGTCGGGCGAACGACCCCTTCCCCCCGGCGGCAGTGATCGACCGGAGGGCCGCTTCGGAGGCCTTCTTCAGGATCTCCTCCGCCTGCTTGTACTGGCTCGCGGAGACGCGCAGCCGGTAGCGAGGGGCGCCCACATATTGGATGACCACCGATTGGCGGTCGATCGCTTCGGCGGCCAGGAGCGCCTCCCGGATGTGGTGGACCCCGTCCGGGGCCGTGTCGGTGACCTCCAGGATCCCGAGAATCTCGACGGAGGGGGGGACGATATTGTCGTGGGCCACCTGAACAAACGCCTGCGCCCACGGCTCCTTCGGGTTCTCCTTGGCAAACCGCTTCGGCTCGGCCGAGGCCACCTCGAAGGCGTTGAACAGGGAGCCGTACTTCTCCACCAGGCCCACTGCGAAGAGCGGGTGGGTCTCCTCCGGCTTGAGGTGAAGGGCCGCCGCCACCTGGTCGAGCAGGCGGAGCGCGCGCTGCTCGTTCTTCCAGGCCTGGACCTTCTCCCGGCGCTGGTGGTCGTTGATGCGCTTGAGCGAAAGGTCGATCTGATTCTTCCCGAGATCGACCCGAAGGACCCGGGCGACGATCTTCTGGCCCTCCCGGATATGGTCGCGGATGTACTTGACCCAGCCGGTGGCGACTTCCGAGAGATGGATGAACGCCTCTCGGTCGTTGTACTCGTCCAGCTTGACGAAGGCGCCAAAGTTGCGGATCGAGGTCACCGTCCCCAGGACGAGCTCCCCCTCCTCGGGGTGGTCGGAGCCGAGCGGCATGGTCGCCGCGGCCTCCCTAGCTCGAGGCGGGACGCACCAGTTCGCCCCGCAGCTTGGCCTGACCGCCGGTCGGAACGGCCAACGTGGCGCCGCACACCAAGCAGTTGACGGTCGTCGCCGGGCGGCTATAGATGGTCTGCTCCCCGGAGCAGTCGGTACACTTGACGACCCAGAACGGGGCAGGGCCTCTGCGCTCGGTCATGATCAGTGATGCTCCACCAGTTCCAACTGACTGGCCCGCCAGCTGGGGGGCTGGACGGTGTACTTGCACTTCTTGCACCGATACTTGAGATTCACCCGTCGAACCGCCTTGGCCCGCCCTTCGGGCTTGGGGCGTGGGAAACCTCCGTACCCCCCGGTCGCCCGCCGGAAGCGTCGCTGCCCCCACTTGAGCTCGGAGGCCGTGCGCTTCTTCACCTTCTCCACGTCGTGCTCCGTGTGCGACTTGCACTTCGGACAGTACGACCGGACCACCTTGGGGTAATGCATCGGCGGCCGCCGAGCCGCGTGGCCTATTTAGGTTTGTTCCGTGCTCGGGGTCGAACCCCCGAGGGTGCCCTGTTCCGATGGGTCCGGCCGCGTCGCTCCCTCGGTGCGCCGGGACGAAGCTTTAAGTAAGGATGCCTTTTGCGCGGCCCCGCTCACGGTGTTCCGATGGCAGAACGTTCGTCCCTCGAAGTGGTTCAAGAGGCCTTGGAAAAGGCCCCGTCCCGCGGGTTCGGCGAGACCGTCGAACTGACGGTGAACCTCAAGGATCTCGATCTGACCGTCCCAAAGAACCGGATCGAGGACGACATGCCGCTGCCCAACGGACGCGGTAAGCCGGTCAAGGTGGCGCTCTTCGGAACGCCCGAAATGTGCCAGAAGGTCAAGGGCGTGGTCGACCTCGCCGTCTCCTCGGCCGAGCTCGACGACGTGATCAAGGACAAGAAGTCCGCCAAGCGACTCGTGAACCAGATGGACTTCTTCCTCGCAGAGGCCCCTTTGATGCCGACGATCGGTAAGCGGCTCGGCGTAGTGCTCGGGCCCCGGGGGAAGATGCCCCGGCCGGTCCCTCCGGGCGGGGACCCCACCAACCTTATCAACAGCCTGAAAAAGTCGGTCCGCGTCCGTTCGAAAGGCAACCGCACCTTCCATGCCCCCGTGGGGACCCGGGCGATGACCCCGGAGCAAATTGCCCAGAACGTCGATGCGCTCCTCAGCCGGTTGATCGGTCGCCTCGAGAGGGGCGCGACGAACATTGAGTCGGCCTACCTCAAGACCACGATGGGTCCGGCGGTCCGGCTGCGGTAGGGAGAGGACATGCCCGGAAGAGATTCAGTTTCCCCGGCAAAGCTCGAGAGGGTCGAGCAGCTCCGCCAGCAACTCGCGGCCAAGCCGATGGTCGCCCTGATTGGGATCCGGGGCGTTCCGGCCTCCGCCCTTCAGTCGATGCGCCGGTCCCTGAGAGCACAGAATCGCCCGATCCGGGTCTCACCGAACAGCCTGATTCTGCACGCGCTCGAGGCGGCCGGTAAGGATCTGCCCTCACTGGAACCGCTCCGCGCCCACGTGACGGATCAGACCGCCCTCATGACCTGTGACGGCAACCCCTTTACCCTCTATTCGGAGCTCTCCAAGACTCGGTCCCCCACCCCGGCCCGGGGAGGCGAAGTCGCCCCGACCGACATCGTGGTCCCCGCCGGTACGACCAGTTTCAAGCCCGGCCCCATTGTCGGGGAACTCCAGCACGCCGGGTTCCCGGCGGCCATCGAGAAGGGAAAGGTCGTGCTGAAGAAGGACACCGTCATCGTCCGCAAGGGCGAGACGATCAGCCGGGAGGTCGCCGGGCTCCTGACCCGGATGGAGATCTTCCCGCTGGAAGTCGGCCTGAACCTCCGCGCCGTCGTGAACCGGGGGACCTTCTATCCCCCGGAAGTGCTCGCGGTCGACCTGGATGCCCTGCGGGCCGAGCTGGCCCGGTCGGCGCGCCGGTCGCTCGCCTTGGCGCTCGAGGTCGGATATGCGACCCCGGAGACGACTCCTCTCCTCCTCGGGCGTGCCCACCGGCGCGCTCTTGCCCTCGCCGTTGAGGCGAGCTATCCCACGAAGGAGACCGCCGCCTCGCTGTTCGCGAAGGCGCTCCGCCAGGCCAAGGCGGTGTCCGAGATCACGGGCCATTAGGGGTACCCCCGCAAGCCAAACTAGGTGAGAAACATGGAGTATGTGTACGGTGCGCTCTTGCTCAACGCCGCCGGTAAGCCGATCGACGAAAAGAGCCTGAATGGAGTCCTGATCGCCGCCGGAATCACCCCGGACTCGGGCCGAGCCCAAGCCCTTCTTGCGTCGCTGGAGGGTGTGAACATCGCCGAAGTCCTGGCCAAGGCCGAGACCTTCTCGGCCCCGGCCGCGGCGGCCCCCGCGCCGTCGGACAAGAAGGACGCCAAGGCCGAGAAGAAGGAAGAGGAAAAGAAGGAAGAGAAGGGCGTCTCGGAAGAAGAGGCTGCCGAGGGTCTGTCGGCCCTCTTCGGGTAACCCGGCCGTCGGCGGAGGCGCACCCCTTAAGTGGCGGGCCGCGTGGGTTCGGTCGGAGGTCACTCCCCGACGCTCATGCCGGCCCGCGAGTTTTGCGGAGTCGTCGGGGTATCTCTGCAGGGCCGGGGCGCGGCCCCGTACCTCTTCCGGGGGCTCCGCGCCCTCCAGCACCGCGGCCAAGAGTCGGCCGGAATCGCCACCACCTCCCACGGCACCCTCCATCACCGCAAGGGGATGGGGCTGGTCCATGAGGTGTTCACCCAGGAGCTGATCGACTCGCTGAGGGGGCCGGTGGGCATCGGCCATGTCCGGTACTCGACCACCGGGACCAGCGACCTCGAAAACGCCCAGCCCCTGGTCTTCAAGCTGGGCAACGAGGACGCGGCGCTGGCCCACAACGGCGATCTGGTGAACTTCGACCGGATTCGACGTCGCCTCGAAGCCCAGGGGATCGAGCTCCTTGGGAGCGCCGACTCGGAGACGATTGCCCAGATGGTCGCCCTGGAGTTCGGCCGAACTCATGACGTCGAGGCCGCCGTCCGAAGAGCGTGCGCGGAGCTGGTCGGTGGATATGCGGTCGTGATGCTCGTCGGGAGCCGTGTGGTCGCGTTCCGGGACCCCCTCGGCATCCGACCCTTGGTCGTCGGCACGGTCGAGGGGGGAGCGGCGGTGGCGAGCGAAACGGTCGCTCTGGAACTCATGGGCGGACAGGCCGGAAGGGATGTGGCCCCCGGAGAGATCCTGGTCCTGGACCGCGGAGAGATTGCCCGGACCGGCCGGACCTCGGGTGCCGGCGAGCGGGCCCATTGCATGTTCGAGTGGGTGTACTTCTCCCGCCCGGACTCCTCGGCCGAGGGACGATCGGTCTATGACGTGCGACACCGGATCGGTCAGCGGCTGGCTCAGGAGAGCCCGGCCGAGGCCGATCTGGTGGTCCCCGTCCCGGATTCGGCCCGGCCTCAAGCCCTCGGCTTTTCGGTTGTCTCCGGAATCCCCTACGCCGAAGCCTTGATCAAGAATCGCTTCGTCGAACGGACCTTCATCCTTCCCGACCAGCGCAAGCGGGAGCTCGAGGTCCGCGTCAAGCTGCACCCCGTGCCGGGCCTGTTGAAGGGCCGACGGGTGGTGCTGCTGGACGACTCGATCGTCCGCGGGACCACCTTGCGGGAGATCGTCCAGATGGTCCGCGGTGCAGGAGCGACCTCGGTCGACGTCCGGATCGGGTGCCCCCCGATCCGGGCCCCCTGCTACTTCGGCATCGACATGAAGGAGCGCAAGGAGCTGGTCGCCGCCGGACGGACGGAAGAGGAGGTGGCCGAGGTGATCGGCGCCGACAGCGTCCACTACCTTTCGCTGGAGGGATTGGTCGGTGCGATCGGCCTTCCCGAGCGGGACCTGTGTCTCGGCTGCCTGACCGCCCGTTATCCGCTGGACGTGCCGGCCGAGCGGCGCCGGCACCAGAAGTCCCTCGAGGAGTTCTAGGGCGTGGCCGCCGCCTTGGTGCTGGGGGCCGGACCCCGACTGCTGATCCGGGATCCGGGGGCCCTCGGCTGGCAGATCCTCCTCTGGGACCCCGATCCCTCCGGAGGGGAAGCCACCCTCCCAGTCGGAGCGGTCCAGATTCTGGCGGGACTTCCGGCCTCGGTGGAGATCGAGGTAGGATCGGAACGCCTCCGTCGCGCCGTCGAACGGACCGGCCGGCGGGCCCGGCTGGCGGACAGCGCGACGATCCGGAAGGCCCGGGGCTCGATTCCGGTCCCGACCGATGGCCGGGAACGCCGGTACCTGCTCGCCCTGGCCCGGGCCCGTCTGGAGGTGGCCCTGCGGGATCCGGACGAGGTCCTGATCGCGCTCGCCCGGGAGGAGGAGCGAGTCGAGAGGGCCCTCGGCCGGGAACAGAATGCGGCGCTCGAATTCGGTCGGGGATCCGATGCCAGCGTGGCGGCGTACTCGGGCCGCTGGACCCGCTTCCGGGAACTCTTCGATCAACACCACCACGAGCTGTCCGCCGAACTGGAACGGGCCGCCCAACAGGTCCTCCCCAACCTGACCCAGGTGGTCGGTTTTCGGGCGGCTGCCCGGCTCCTGGCCCTGGCGGGCAGTCGGGCGGCGCTCGCCCGGATGCGGTCCGCCCGTCTCCAGCTCTTGGGGTCGAAACGTCGGCCCTCCCCCGACCGGGGACCGAAGTACGGCGTTCTCTACCGGGCGGAACGGATGGAAGAACTACCTCCGTCACGTCGAGGAGCCTACGCCCGAAGCTTGGCGGCGCTCGCGGTGATCGCGGCGCGGGCCGACGGCACCACCCGGAGCTCGGTCGGGACGGAACTGCGACGTCGGCGGGATCGGCGGGTCGAGGCGCTCAAGCGGGGGATGCATGCCTAGACCATCCCTCTTCCGCCCGACTGACCGACACCCGTCTCTCTGGGTACGGCCCGAGGAGAGGTACCCCACCTTCTGGGTCGAGACCCTCGGGTCACTCCCCCCGACGCACGGGGAGCGTTGGAGCGCGGCCCGGGGGAGGACCGTCCGGCACTTCGACCCGTACCGGAGCAAGCTGGCTGCCGCTTTGGCCCGGGGGTGGGAGGGAGAGCTCCCCGCGTCCGGGGAGCGCTGGCTCTATCTGGGCGCGGCGAGCGGCACCACCGCATCCTTCGTGGCCGATCTGGTCGGATCGGCCGGCCGGGTCTACGCCGTTGAGAAGAGCCTCCGGCCCTTCGGGCGCCTCCTCTCCGTCGCCGAGCGGTGGCCCAACCTCCTGCCCATCCTCGCAGACGCCCGGCGGCCGCGCGACTACGTCGACTTCGTACCGAACGTCGCAGGGATCTACGTCGACATCTCGCAGCCGGACCAAGTGGAGATTTTTCGGGAGAACGCGGCCCTTTTCCTCGAAGAGCGGGGTCGGGGGCTGATCGCGCTCAAGGCCTCGAGCATCGAGCGGGGGATTCCCCCCGCGGAGCACGCCCGGCGGGCGGTGGACGCGCTGGCCACGGAGTACCGCGGCGTCGGCCCGATTCCTCTCTCCCCGTTCCATCGGGCCCACTACTTCCTCGATCTTCGGCTCGGCCCACCGTCGAGCGGGGGTCCGAAGTCGGTTCGGCGCCCTACCCGCGGCCCCGGGAGCCGCGGGTCACGACCACAGTGACCACGTCCTCGTCGGCCAGGACATGATCCCGCCCGACCGTCTGCCCCGGGAATCGCGCGCTCGGCCCCCAAACCTGGGCCGATCGGAAGTTCCGTTCCAGTTCCACGGGTAACCGCCGAAGAAGTTCGCGGACGGTGTCGCCCTTCCGGAGGATGACCGGGGCCTCTCGATCGGGCGGCGCCCCCGGAGGCTTCACGTAGATCCGAATGAACTGGAGGGCGGTCCCGACCCCCTGGACCAGCGCGTCCAACCCGATCCGGCTGCGGGCCGAGATGTAGATCGGCCGGAAGGGCGCGACCCGGGCGGCCAGCGCCTCCCGGTCTTCCGCCCGGAGGTATTCGCTCTTGTTGATCCCCAGGATGGCCGGAACGTAGACCCGGTTCCCCGCGAAGGCGTCGATCAACTGGTCGGCGGTCGCGTCCTCGCGGAAGACGATGAGCCCGTTGTGGAAGTTGAACTCGCGCGCAATCTCGGAGGCCAGGCCCCCGGCGAGGTGGGTCAGCTTCACGGTGCTGGTGATGGTCAGACCCCCGCGGTCCGACCGTTCGATGACAATCTTGGGGGGTCGGGAGTTGATCCGGACCCCGGAGCCCTCGAGTTCGTTGACAAGTCCCTGGATGTCGGTGTGTTCGGGATCGATGAGGAACAGGATCAGGTCGACCGACCGGACGACCGAAAGGACTTCCCGACCCCGCCCACGTCCCTTCGAGGCGCCGGGTACGAGCCCCGGCATGTCCAGGATCTGGATCTGGGCCCCGGCCCACTCGAGCATGCCCGGGATGATCGACACCGTCGTGAAGTCGTAGGCGGCGCTTTCGCTCTCGGCCGAGGTGAGCGCCGTGAGGAGGGTGGACTTTCCCACGGACGGGTAGCCGACGAGCCCGACGGTGGCATGGCCGCTCTTGCGCACCGCATAGCCCGAGCCTCCGCCCTTTCCCTTTGACCGGGTCTCCCGCTCCAGGCGGAGGACCGCCAGCTTGGCCCGTAGTCGGCCGATATGCCGCTGGGTCGCCTTGTTGTACTGGGTCGAACGGATCTCCTCCTCGATCTCGGTGATCTGCTCTTCCAGGGACGACATCGGAGGGGGCGCTCGCCCTGCGGAGGGACGACGCTACTTGACCCTGACGTTCCCCGTTGCCGGGGGCTCTTGGGCATCGGGCGGGCGGCGGTCCCCGCGCCATCCAGGCACCGTCGCGTCAGCGAACCATTATCTACGCCGGGCCGGTTCCACCGGAGATTACCGTGGACGACGTGCTCATCCAACCGCTCGACAAGGTCACGCTTCGCAATCCGATCCTCGTCGAAGGGCTCCCGGGTGTCGGGAACGTGGGCAAGCTGGCTGCCGACTACCTCCGCGAACAGCTGGGCGCGAAGCCGCTCGCCACCATCTACTCCAAGTTCTTCCCCCCGCAGGTCTACGTCGGCGAGGAAGGCATCATCCGACTGGTCTCCAACGATCTCTACTACTTCCGACCCGCGGGGACCGGCGCCCGGGACATCGTCATCCTGGGTGGGGACTACCAGGGCATCAGCCCGGAGGGGCAGTACGAAATCACCCACCGGGTCTTGGAGTTCTGCCACCGCCTCGGGATCCGGGAGGTCTACACGCTCGCCGGGTTCGCCCAGGGACGGGTCATCGAAAAGCCGCGGGTCCTGGGCGCCGCCACCAGTGCGGCCCGGGTCGAGGCGATGAAGAAGGCCGGCGTAGTCTTCTCGAAGACCGACCCCGGCGGCGGGCTGATCGGGGCGAGCGGTCTCTTCCTCGGGCTGGGACGGCTGTTCGAGATGGAAGGGGTTTGCCTCATGGGCGAGACCAGCGGCTACTTCGTCGATCCCCGGAGCGCCGAGGCGATCCTCCGGATCCTCACCAAGGTGCTCAATGTCACCATCGATTTCACGGATCTCGAGGCCAAGGCAAAGGACATCGATCGGATCGCCCAGCGGATCCACGAGGCCGAGCAGAAGTCCACCGAGAGCAGCCCCTCCGCCCCGTCCGCATCCCGCGAGGATCTGGGCTACATCGGTTAGAGGGGCATGGCCGGAGCACCCGACCCGCAGGGCGGGAACGGGGCCGCCGACTCCGTTCGCCGATGGGCCGACCTCCACGGAGGAAGCTTGCCGTGGGAGCGGTACATGGAGATCGCCCTCTACGATCCCGAGGGGGGCTTCTACCAACGCCAGGAGAGCCCCTTCGGGAAGCCCGGCGACTTCTATACGGCGGCGCATCTGGGACCCGCCTTTGGACGGACCATCGCCCGCTGGGTCCTCTTCATCGACGCCCAGCTCGGTCACCCCGACCCGTTCCATGTGGTGGAGCTGGGACCGGGAGATGGGAGCCTCGCGGGTGAGGTCGCGGGGGAAATCGCCCGACGGTCGAGCACACCGGAACGGTTCGAGTATGTCCTGATCGAACGCTCCGCGACCTTACGGAGCCGGGCGGTCGAGCGGGGGTGGCCCGCCGCGGCCACTCGAATTCGCCGATCGGTCCAACGCGGCGTCGGCGATCGGGGTCCCTTCGTGGGTGCGGTCTTCGCCAACGAGCTCTGGGACGCCCTGCCGGCTCGATCGCTCATCCGGATCGGGGGAGTGTGGCGGGAGCGGACGGTGGTCTGGAACGACGGCCGGGGGGCCTGGGCGCTCGGCGAGCCGGTCAAGGCCCTCGGTTCCGCGCCGCTTCCGGAGGACGACGACGGAACGATCCGGGAGGTTTCCCCGGCCGGCGAGGCGCTCGTTCGGGCCGTGGCCGACCACCTGGCCGCGGGGGCCCTCCTCATCCTGGACTACGGCGGGCTCACCGAGGAGTTGGGGGTCCACCACCCGACCGGAAGCATCGCCGCCCTGCGGCGTCACCGGGCCGGGGCCGATCCGCTCGAAGGACCGGGAACCGCCGACCTTTCGGTGGACGTTGACTTCGGCCGGTTGAGGGCGGCCGCCGCCGCGGCCGGCCTGGTGGAGATGGCGTATCGGAGCCAGGCCGAGGCGCTCGGGGCTTGGGGGTTGACCGAGGTCGCAGAGGAGCTGCGCAGCGCAGCGTCCAGCGAAGAGGAACGGGTCCGGGTCCACTTCGCCGTGAAGAGCCTATGGTTCGGTTTCGACCGGTTTCGGGCGCTCGAACTCTCCGCCCGGAGCTGCCCCCTGCGCGCCGCGCCCACCCCTAAGTGACGCGGCGCTCGGCCGGGTCGGCAAGCCGGGTCGCCACCCTCGCCTGGACGAGAAGCCGGGCCCGGTCCGGGGGGAGGCTCAGGAGATCATGGGTCCGCAAGTCGAGAGTCTCCGGCCCAAGTTCCATCGTCCGGCCCCCCTGGGTCACCCGGACATAAACCTGCGCCGGGGCCGCCGGGGGAACGACGGCGGGCGCGCTCGGAGGCGCCGTCGCCCCCGCGGCTTTCGCCGCCTCTTCGGGCACGAGGAAGGGCGCAACGGTCCGGCGGTGCTCCCTCAGCTCCCCGAGGATCGCCTCGAAGAGCTTCCGCTCCTCCGGGAGGCTGTTCGGAAGTTCCGGCGACCCTCCGAGGGAGGCCTGAAGGGCGGCGCTCACGAGCTTCGTGGTGCGCGCATCGATCAGGTCCCGGGCGACCTTCGTCGCGCGCTGGAACGTCTGCCGGGCCAACTCGCCCTTCCCGCTGCTCGGGTTGCCGCGCAGTTCGGTCTCGTAGGTTCGGCGGGTCTCCGCGAGGTACCCCTCCGTCGTCCGGTAGAAGTCGTGCGGTAGCTTGCTGAGCCCGCGGGAGGCCAGCTCGGTCCTCCGCCACTCCAAAAGCTGGGTGTACGAATCGGTCACCGGCGAACCTGTCCTTCGAGAGATGGGGGAGCCTATAGTCGTTTGGGGCGTGGGTGGAATCTGCCGCCCCGGGAGCACCGATGTCCCCCCCCGACACCCCGTTGCACCGATTCGAGGCCTTCCTTCAATGCTGGGCCCGGCTGGGACTCGAGGCCCGGCGTCCCGGAACGGTGATCCTGGTCGAAGGCGAGCGGGATCGGGCCGCTCTCCGAAGGCTCGGTATCGACGGCGAGGTCGAGATCCTCCACTCAGGACGGACGCTGGCCGACCGGATCCAAGAGCTCGGGGATCGGCATCTTCGGGTGATCGTCCTTACCGACTGGGATCGGCAGGGTGGTCGCCTGGCCCGCCGGTTGGGGGAGTACGGTCCGGGCGGCCGTCCGAAGATCGATCTGGGACCCCGCCGGGAGCTCGCGACCCTACTGCGGAACGAAGTCGTCCACGTCGAGGGGCTGGCGACCTGGGCGAGGCGCCAGGCCGAAACGTTCCACCGGTCCCTCAACGAGGAGTTCCGGGCCTGCGGGTGGGAAACGCCCCGGCCTACGGGATGACCTTGCTCTGGGTCCGTCGGATCGGCCGCCGGTTCCGCGTGCGGGACGGCCGCATCCGCTCGGCGCCCTTCCCCTTCCAGCGGAGGCCACGCCCTTCCCGGCCGGCGCTGGTCAGGCCCCGGAAGACCCGCCCGGACTGGGCCGGAGCACCGATCCAATCGATCTTCCGGTCGGCAACGACCTGGGGGTGGTCCGGATCGACGAGGATGATCTCGTAGAACTTCTGCTTTCCGTCCTCCCCGAGCCAATAGGAGTTGAGGACCTCGAGGTTGGGGTAGTGCTTCTGCGCGCGTTCCTCGGCGATTCGGCGCAGGCTCTTGGCGAGGGTCATGCGCAGAATCCCCTTGTGCTTGGGCCGGCGCCCGGCGATGATCGCCCGCTTGCGCTGGCCGCCCCGGCGAACCCGCACGCGGACCACGACAAACCCCTCCTTCGCCCGGTAGCCGACCGCGCGCGCGCGGTCCAGTCGGGTTGGGTGGTCGACCCGGGTGACGGTGTGCTCCTGACGCCACTGGAGCAACCGTTCGTGCCGGAGGGCCGCCCCGTCATCTCCGAGGGTCTGGCGGAACGATTCCGCCATGTAGCGGTACGCGGATTGCGTCATGGAAAGCGCGCGGGGGACTTCGGACCCCATTATAAGCCTGCCGCCTGAGACCGACACCGGATCCCTGAGGTTGGGACCGGGCGTCGACCCGAAGGACCGAGGGGGGATGTGCCCGCCTCGGACGGGGCACGGCGGCCCCCCTCGGGCTCCGTCGGGCGCGCCCGGCGGCCTATTTCGGAGGGACCCCAAGCCGTTCGAGCAGCCGTCGGTGCTCCGCCCGGCTGATCCACTCGACCCGAAGGTAGTCCCGAAGGAAATCATCGGGGACGCCGAGACGGCGGGCCTCCTCGACCACCACCCGGTAGGCCTCCACCTCAGTCCAACGGTCGACGTAGCTGACTTCCCGGTCGAAGAGATTGGCCCCCCCTTGCCGCTGCTGGACATGGCAGAGCTCGTGGTAGATGTCCATGAAGAGCATGATCGCCGGGCTGGCGCGCAGGTGCTTGAGGCCGATGACGATACAGTCCATGTCGGCGACGACCGGATTCCAGCCGGGGGGTCGCCCCGGGGGAAGTTCGAACGGGGCGACGTACATCCACAGATCGGCCTCGACGATCTGGATGCAGGTCTCCTCGAAGAGCCGCTTGCGCCGGGCGGCGTCCGGCTCGATCCGCTGGGCGATCGGAAGCTGGTCAAGCCCCGGGAACCCCTTCAACAGCGGGTAACGACCGGGTTCGAGCGAGCGCTCGACCCGGAACTCCTTGGGAACATAGGGATCCGGGGTCGCCGGACGGGAGGTTCGGGCAGGCATTCGCTCAGGGCAAGCGGGCCGGTAGATAACGGTGCGGCGCGAAAGACCCAAAGCGGAGACGGTCATGGCCCTGAGGTGCCGAGGCGGGTCGAGACGTCGAGGAGCATCTTCCCCGGATTGCGGATCGGACATGCAACCGACGCCCGCCGGGGCACCGGGGTCACCGTCGCCTGCATCGACCGGGCCGCGCTCACGGTGGCCAGCCTCCGCGGGGGCGCCTCGGCGACCTTCGACACCGGCTCGCTCAGCCTGGACGCGACCTTCGGCCGCCGCTGGGCGGTCTTCTTTGCTGGAGGCAGCCTCTTCGGGCTGGATGCCGCCCGGGGGATCCGGACCGCCCTCCTCGAGGCCGGTGCCGGGGCTCCGGTCTTCGGGTCGACCCGCCGGATCGTCCCGATCACCGGGGCCGCGCTCTATGACCTTCCCCCGGCCGGCGCCGAGCTACCGGACTACGCCGAGCTCGGAGGGGCCGCGGTCCGCTCGGCCCGACCCAGTCGTTGCCCAGAGGGCCGGGTCGGTGCGGGGGCTGGGGCGACAGTGGGGAAGTACCGGGGACGCGAGCACGCCATGCGGGGCGGGGTAGGGTTTGCCGCCGGGACGACCCCCGATGGAGCCCGCCTGGCCGTGCTCGTCGCCGTCAATGCGGTGGGCGCGGTCCGGGATCCGGTCCGAGGCGGGTGGCTCGCCGGCGCCCGCACCCGGGCCGGCCGGATCGTTCCGCCGGGAGCGATGTCGCGGTCGACCGGAGCCGGTGTCGGCACGACACTTGCCTTGGTCGTGACCGATGCGCCGATGCGGCGTCCGGAACTTCTCCGGGTGGTCACCATCGCCGAAGGCGGTCTCGCCTCGGTGATCTGCCCCTACGGATCGGCGACCGACGGGGACGTCACCTTCGGGGTCACGACCGCGTCCACCGACCCCCCGCCCGGGCCGAGCCACCGGATGGCCGACGCCCTGGGCGTATGCGCCTCCGAACTGGCCCGCCGAGCGGTTCGCTCGGCGATGGTTCGGTCGAACCCTGACGCCTAAGGGGCGGCCGCAGCGGTCGAGGGTGAACCCCAGGGGAGCCGAGAGTCGGAGGGCCGGATCAACTTCGCGGTCGCATGGCTTTCGGTCGAAATGGCCCGCTCGAGGTGGGTGGCGATCTCCCGGACCATCCGGTCGAGGCGGCTGCGATCCGAGTCGGCGACCGACTGCGGGAGCTCCCAGACCACCGCAGCGCCTCCGCTGGTCGGGTAGAACCGGAACTCGAGCTCACCCGCGCTCGCCGGCACGGCCGGGTTCGGCCGCTCGAGGCGGCCCTTGAGCCAGCTCTCCATCGGTTCGGTCCGTTCGCCCCGCTCCACGGCGTACCCGAGCCCGGCGAGGTAGTCGGCGAGATAGCCGACGAACCGCTCCCGGCCGATGCCGCGCACTCTGAGCCAATCCCTGCTTTCGGACATTCGATCTCTGCCCAAGGGCTCGTTCGACCTGGCGGAGGAAGCCGAGCATCATCCGATACTCGGAGTCGGTGGGGGTCGAGCGCCCCATCATCCGACGGACCAGGAGGATTAAACCTCGTTGCTTGTGGGCGGGGTAGCCCGTGACACGCAGTAGGCCGGCCAACCGGTCGATATAGATCTCCTTCTCACGGCCCCGGAGCGTGAGCGGCTCCGGCGCGGGGGTCGAATCGGGATCGGCCATGACCGACCGGGACCGGTGGAGCACATAGAGGACCACGGCGACCGCGTGGGAGAGATTGAGGGTCGGAAACTCACGACGGGCCGGAATATGGACCAACAGATCGCACCGGGCGAGCTCGGTGCGGGAGAGACCATTGTCCTCCGGGCCGAAGAGCAGCGCCACCCGGCCGTCGACCCACCGGATCGCTTCGGCGAACCGCTCCGGCGAGACCGAACGCCGCAGGAACGCCGTCGATCGCCCGGTCGACATGTCGGTCGTGCCGACGACGAGGTCGGCCTCGGCGACCGCCTCCTCGACGCTCGCGGCGCGCACGGCCCGCTGGAGAAGCGGAATCCCGCCCATGGCTCGCCGACGCGCCTCGGTCGAGAGGGGAGCCTTGGGGTTGACGATCACGAGGCGGTCCGCGCCGAAGTTGCGCGCCACCCGGGCCACGGCGCCGACGTTCCCGTCCTCCTTCGGCCGGACGAGCACCACATCGAGGTGGGGCGTCACGCGACCTCGCCTTCCCGGAACAGACGCTGGATCATCCACTCCGGGTCGAACGGGCGGAGGTCGTCGTACCCCTGGCCGACCCCGAAGAAGAGGATCGGCTTATCGACCGTGAACACGGTGCTGAGCGCCGCGCCGCCCTTCACATCGGCATCGAGCTTGGTCAGGATGAGGCCATCGAACCCGAGGGCGCTCTGGAAGAGCCGGGCCTGCTCGACCACATCGTTGCCGCTCAGCGCATCCCCGACGAACAGGGTCAGCGCCGGGTGCGCCACCCGACGGATCTTCTGGGCCTCGGCCAAGAGGTTCTCGTTGGTATGCTGCCGGCCGGCCGTATCCACGAGCACGACATCCACCCCCTTCGCCCGGGCGTGTTCGATCGCATCGTAGGCGACCGCCGCCGGATCGCTGCCCTCCTGCTGGCGGACGACGCGGATCCCGAGCCGCTCACCGTGGACCAACAGCTGTTCGATCGCCCCCGCCCGGAAGGTGTCGCCGGCGGCGATCACACAGCTCAAGCCTTCCCGCCGAAGCCAGCCCGACAGTTTCGCGATGGTGGTGGTCTTGCCGGTCCCGTTGACCCCCAGGAAGAGGATCACGTACGGCTTCGGCTGGTGGGCCCGGATCATCGCGGCCAGGGACGGAGCGGGCTTCGAGAGAATGGCCCGGACCGATTGCTCCAGCGAGCTCCGGACGGCCGATTCGAGGTCGGCCCCCCATCTGAGCTTCTTGCCCGCGAGGCTCCGCTTGAGGTCGGAGATCAGCCGTTCGGCGACAGGCAGGGCCACATCCGACTGCAGGAGGGCGATCTCGAGCTGATCGGTGATCTCCTCCAGGGAGGCGTCCCGGATCCGGCGACCGAGGAGGCTATCGGTGAACGGATCCGCCGAGGGGACCGGCGGCGCGTCCGGCGGCGGTGCGGCCGGACCGGAGGAACTGTCCGACGCCGGGGCCGCGGGTTCCGCGGGGGAACGACGGAGTCGGGACTTAATTGCCGCCCACATCAGAATCGGCGGTTCCGGGCGGCACCGGCTCGCCGCGCGCGAGGGCCTCGAGGCGCTGGGAGAGCCACTGGATGCGGTCCTCGAAGGTGCGGATCTGACCCTCGAGCTCGCGGGTCGCGGCATCGATCCGGGTGATCCGCTGGGCCAGGGTCTCGACCACCTGCTCCCGGGGGAGCTCGACGGTCACTCCCGACCCAATCCCGATCAGCACCGGCGTCCCCCGCTGGACCGTACCTCGGACATAGGTCTCTCCCCCCAGGGGGATCAGGAACTCCCGGCCGGCCTCGGCCCGCTCGATCCCGTCGAGGGATCGCTGGGCCCGTTCATGGTCCATCCGGGACGACTGGAGCATCTGGAGCTGGGAAAGCATCGCGTTGAGCTGGCTACGGTAGGCGTCCAGCCGGGCCATCTCCTCCTGGGCCCGCTCTTCGACGCTCGCGGAGGCGGGGGAGCTCATGCCGCCGGAGCCTCCCGGACCTCATCGATCCGGACGAGGGTCCGCTTGACATGGTGGCAGCCTCCGAGCTCCGAGAGAATCCATTCCCGGGCGGCCGACGCGTTGGGGGCGTCGCACTGCTTGCGGAACACCTGCCAGTAGTTACGTCGGGCGTAGAATCGTCCCGCGACTTCCCAGGTCGGCATTGTGCTACCCGGACGGCCGAGGAGCCGGGGCACTTCAACCTTTCGCGCCTTCCGGGGAGGCCCCGGGGGGGTCCGGCTCGGGCGGGAGAGCCGCGGACCCGTCGACCGCCGTCGGCGCCGTGGAGGCCCGGATCCAACGTCGTTGACGGTCCAAAAGCGCCCGGACGCTTTCGTCGTCCACCGAAGGGACGGGCGGCCGCGGCACGACGATGGGCCGCGCCGGGGCGGGCCCGGCCGAAGGCGCCGACCCGGCCGGTTCGTCGGCGAGCCGGCGTTGGACTACCCCGCGAGTTCCCGGACGCGCGCCCACCGCGCCTCGACCTCCCGATCGGTCCAGCCGATCGTCGGGGAAAAGACGACCCGGTCCCCATACACCGCCCGTGCCCGGGGGAACCCATCGACCCCCAGCGGGAGCACGATCCCGTCGGCCTTTGCGGCGTCCGCGATGTCGGCGATCTGGCGCGCCAGCGGCTCCTCGCCGTCGTCCCCGGGAAACGTCCGGCCCGTCGGGTCGAACCGGGCCAGGGTGGACGCGACGAGCTCAGCGCCCTCCGGCCGGGTGACCCACCGGGCCCGACAGCCCCGCTTCATGAGCAGATACGCCCCGAGGGCGCCGCGAAGGCCGTCGACCAGCGCCACGACCCGACCGGCGACGCCGAGTGGAAGTCCGCCGGGGCCGGCGGTGCGATCCTCCGAAAGGTAGGCCCGGTTCGACCGGACTTCGACGAACAGCTCCACCATGGGGGACTCCAGGTCGACGGTGAGCTCCCGATCGCCGAATCGGGTGAGGACCGCGCTCCCCAGGTCCCGGGCCAGCTCCTGACTCGTGAAGGAATGTTGGCCCGTCCGACGCGCCCGGACGGCGAACCGATCCCCCCGGTGAAGCCGACGATCGGCGAGCGCCAGGAACCGTTCCTCGAGGACGGCCCGGTCGGCCGGGATCTCCTCCACTCGGCTCACCGAGGTGATCCCGAAGACCCGACGCAGCGCGGGGATCGCCCGGGCCCCGTCCTCGACGTCCGCGTAGAGGTGGCCGGCGTCCGACCGCAGCCGCCCCGAGATGCCCACCGCCCGGAGCTGATCGAGGATATTGTGCTGGAGCTGACGCTCGAACTCCCTCCGCACCGGCGGGGATTTGAGGGCCAGCTCGCCGTACCGAATGAGGATCGTGTCGACCATGAGGGAACCGTTATGATAGGGGCTCCGCTAAAGCGTTCTCCCTTCGGATCCTGTGAACTCCTCGTCCCCATCCCCGGTGATCCCTCCCGACCCCTGGAGCCGCTGGCTCCCCGGGCTGATCGACCGGATACTCGGGGCGTTTCATGCCGAATCGATCCCCGTCGAGCGGGCCGAGCTGGAAGCCGCGCTCGATCGGAGCGGAGGCGAGGGATGGGACCTCGCCCTCGCCGTCCATCGCTGGGCCCGCGCCGCCGGACGGGGGCCGCCCCAACTCGCGGAGGATCTCTCGGCCCGGCTGCGCCCAGAGCCGCCGCCGCTCCAACGCGTGGCCGCGGCCCAGGGCTACGTCAACCTGACCCTTGAGCCGGAGGCGGTCGCGCGCGGCACCCTGGAGACGGTCTTCGCACGGTGGGAACGCTACGGCCACTGGGAGCCCGGGGCCGGGACCGCCTGCGTCGAGCACACCAGCGCGAATCCGACCGGCGCCTTCCATGTCGGCCGGGTCCGCAATGCGATCATCGGGGACACCCTGGTCCGGGTCCTGAGGGCCCGGGGGATTCCGGCGATCACGCAGTACTACGTCGACGACATGGGCCGCCAGGCCGCGATGATCACCTGGATCTGGTCCCGGCCGGTGGAGTCATGGCCGCCCGAAATCCGGGCCGAAGCGCCCACCCTCGATCCCACGGAGAAGGCCGACCGACGGCTCGGCCGGCCGTATCCGGCGGTCAGCGGCTACCTGAAGAGCCACCCGGAGGCCCAGGCAGAGGTCGCGGCCATCGTCCGGGCCGTGGAGGAGGGGCATCCCCCGGCCGAGCACCGGTCCCGCATCTCGGAGATCCTCGACGGGATGCTCCAGTCGCTCGCCCGGATCGGGATCCGGTTCGACGAGCGGGTCTGGGAGTCGTCGCTCCTGGAATCCGGCGCGGTGGCGGCGGTCGTAGACCGGCTGCTGAGGGCCCCCCACGCGCTCGTCGAGGAGAACGGCGCCGCCGCGATCGATGCGACCGGGTATCGGCTGCCGAAGGAGGAGGCCAAGATCATCGTCCGAAGGTCCGACGGGACCAGCCTCTATGTGACCCGGGACGTCGCCTACCACCTGAGCAAGTTCGCCCGGTTCGACCGGGTGATCGACGTCCTCGGGCAGGACCACCGACTCCACGCCCAGACCCTGGACGCACTGCTGGCGGAGATCGGAGAGAGCCGCCGGCCGGAGTACGTGATCTACCAGGACCTCACCGTGCCCGAAGGCGGACGGATGTCGACCCGCCGGGGCACCGGGGTCTGGCTGGACGACCTGCTCGACGAAGCGGTGCGTCGGGCCCGGGCCGAGGTGCTCCGACGGCGAGACGACCTTGCGGAGGCCGAGATCGAGCAGATCGCCGAAGCGGTCGGGACGAGCGCCGTCCGTTACCACATCCTGCGTGTGGCCCCGGAGAAGGCGGTGCTCTTCCGCTGGGAGGACGCGCTGAGCTTCGAGGGCCGGAGCGCCCCGTTCCTCCAGTATGCCCATGCCCGTGCGGCCAGCCTGCTCCGCAAGGCCGGCCGGGAGACCCCCCCCTATCCGTTCGACCCGGCCCATCTCGGCCATCCCGAGGAGCGGGCCCTCCTCCGTCGCATCCTGGCTCTGCCCGGGCGGGTGGAGTATGTCGCCCGGACGAACCATGTCCATACCCTGGCGGGGTACGCCCACGACCTGGCCGACCAGTTCAACCGGTTCTACCACGCGGTCCCGGTCCTGACCGCCGGCGCCGAGCGGGAGAGTCGCATCGCCCTGGTCGCGGCCACCCGGCGCACGCTGGAGACCACGCTCGAACTGATCGGCGTCACGCCCTTGGAGACGATGTGACCGGGCGGCGCCCCCCGTTCGACTCGACCGTCAGGTTGTAATACCCGACCCTCCGCTGCTCGATCGGCTCGGGGAGCAACGGCATGGGCGCCTGGGATGAGTTCAAGCAGTTTGCGTCGCGCGGCGACTTCATTTCGATGGCGGTCGCGTTCGTGATCGGTCTGCAGGTTTCCGCGATCGTCACGGCGCTGGTCGGATCGGTGATCACCCCCCTCATCGGGATGGTCTTCCACGCCAATTTTTCCAAGGTGGGGAGGGTAGAGCTCCTCGGGAGCACCTTCACCTTTGGGGTGCTGCTTCAGGCGATATTGACCTTCCTGGTGGTGCTGGTCGTGCTCTTCTTTGCCCTCGTCCGGCCGATGGAGCAGCTCCAGGCCCGCCGGCACCCCCCGAAGCCGGCCCCGCCACCGGAACCGACCCGCAGTTGCCCGGCCTGCTACTCGACGATCCACGCGAAGGCGACCCGGTGCGCCTTCTGCACCTCACCGGTGACTCCGACGGTCGCCTGACGCGGCCCTCCATCCCGGCGCCGGCCGAACGGCGTTCCGGGGTCTACTGGATCGGGCCGAGGTCCAGGTCGCGGAACCCCCAGGCCGCCGCCCCGAAGGCGACGGCGGCGAGCCCGCCGAGCACCCCGAGCCCGACCAGATCGCCGAGACCGAGGGTCCCGGTGAAGGCGTCCCGGATCGTGTCGGCCGCGTAGGTGAGCGGGTTCCCGTAGAAGATCACGGCGAGGAGCTTCGGGGTGCTCGAGGTGATCGGGTAGTAGACGGTCGACAAAAAGATCACGAACAGCTGGAGGAACGACTGGATCGTGAAGTAGGCGTTCGCCGACCTCAGCCGGCTCCCGAGGGCGATCAGCAGCCCGGCGAAGAAGATGCTGCCGAGGGCGACCGTGAAGAGCACGGTCCCGATCGCGAGGGGGGAGAGGGCGGGGATCCCGATGAACGGGAGGCCGGCAAGGATCATGACTCCGACCCCCACGAGGGCGAAGAGGAGGGTGGTGAGGACGAGGCCCCCCAGGTACTCCGACCGTCGGAACGGCCCGGAGAAGATCTGTTCGGTCATCGCCCACCGCCGGTCGAGCCAGAAGAGGTTGCCCGAAACCACCCCGCCGGTGATCATCTGGAAGGCGACCATCCCCGGCACCAGGAAGGCGGTATAGGAGCCCCCCCCGGTCGCACCGCTCGAGATGATCGTGCTGAACATCGTCCCCAGGACGATGATCGTGATCGCCGGCTGGCCGAACCGGATCAGCACGGTCAGGGGGTCCAGGTTCGAGGCGAAGTTCCGGACGACCAGCCGGAGGACCGGGGGGATCGTCACGCCCGGACCTCGGTCGCTCGGGGCCCGGGGCTCTCCCCCCCGGAGTCCGGGAGGTCGCCGATGAGGCCGAGGAACGCGCCCTCGAGGGTGGCCTCCTCGACCGAGAGCCTCGAGAGTTCGAGCCCCTGGAGCTGGACCCATCGGGTCAGCCACGGCAGAAGTTCCTCCGCATGCTCGACCCGGAACCTAACCGAGCTTCCCGCGCCCGCCGGATCGGGGTCCACGGTCGGGGAACTTGCCCCGCGGTCCGCGAGGGCCCGGGCGAGTTCGAGATGGAGGGCGGTCGGCAGCGGCTGACGGAACGACATCGAGACCTCGCGGGCGCCGGCGTAGCGGTGCTTGAGCTCCCCCGGGGAGGCGAGCGCCCTCAGCCGACCCTGGTGCATCACCGCGATCCGGTCGCACAGCAGATCGGCCTCGTGGAGGATGTGGGTGGTGAAGACCATCGAAAGGCCGTCGCGCGACCGACCCCTCAGGTAGGCCAAGATGCGACGCCGGGCGATCGCATCGAGGCCGACCGTGGGTTCGTCCAGGAAGAGGATCTCCATGTCGTGCATCAGCTCCCGCGCCACCTGGAACCGTCGGCGCTCCCCCCCGGAAAGGGCCCAGGGCTTGCGGTGCCGGGCCCCCTCCAGCTCGAACAGCTCGATCATCTCCTCGGCCCGGCTCTTGGCGACCTCCCGCGGCACCCCCCAGAGGAATCCGTAGAGCGTCAGGTTCCGCTCGACCGTCACGAAGTCAAGCGACTCGGCCTGGAGGACCACCCCGAGCCGGGCCCGGAGGGCCCGCCCCCCGGTCCGGATGTCCATCCCGAGGATGCGCGCCGTGCCTTCGGTCGGCGGGAGCAGGGTGGTGAACATCCGGACCGTGGTGGTCTTGCCGGCGCCGTTGCGGCCGAGGAGCCCGAGCACTTCGCCGCGGTGGAGCTCCAGGGAGAGGTGCCGGACCGCGTATCGGCCCGGCGCGTAGGCGTGGCCCAGATCGAGGGCTTCCAGCACTACTTCCGAACTCATCGTTGGCTCAAGGAGAGCCGCAGGCAGCGGGCCCGGGGGCTTGACGCTTTCCCCCGGGCCGACCCTCAGCCGACCGTCGGGTCGATCCGTCGGGCGACGCGGAAGCCCCGGGCCCTCAACCGGCAGGAGTCGCACCGGCCGCACGGCCGATCCCCCCCGGCGTAGCAGCTCCAGGTGAGCGCCCAGGGCACCCCGAGCCGGTCGCCCAGCCGGACGATCTCCGCCTTCGAGAGCCGGAGGAGCGGAGCCTCGACGCGGAACCGGACGCCCTGCTCGGTCCCGGCCCGGGTTGCCCGGATCGCCAACCGCTCGAAGGCCCGGAGAAACTCGGGGCGGCAGTCGGGGTAGCCCGAGTAGTCGACCGCGTTGGCTCCCAGGTAGAGGTGGCGGAGGCCGTGGCTTTCCGCGTATCCCAGCGCGAGCGCGAGCAGGAGGGTGTTGCGCGCCGGCACGTAGGTCGAGGGGATGCGTCGGCCGGACCGGCCCCCGCGGGGGAGCCGGCGGGATCGGTCGGTGAGGGAGGAGCGCAGGAGGCTCCCGAGCGGGAGCCGCAGGATGGTGTGCGCCTCGACCCCGAAGAACCCGGCGAGCCGCCGGGCGGATCGGACCTCCCGGTCGTGCCGCTGCCCGTAGAGCACCGTCAGGGCGTGGACCGGCGGATGCCGATGCCGGGCGATCGCGAGGCAGGTCGCCGAGTCCATGCCGCCCGAGAGGAGCACGACGCTGCCCTCGCCCGGGCCGCCTTTACGGCGGGTCAGTGGGGTCCCAGCAGCCACAGGCCCCCCAATGCGACCAGCACCGAGGAGAGCATCCCCAGGAAGTTGGTGCTCCCCTTCGTCAGCAGGCCGCGGTTCTCTAGCAGTTCTCCGAGGATCGAGTCGATCTGGCACCCGACGAAACCGGCCCCCGCGACCAGCGCCACGAACGGTCCGGGCTGGCTCAAGGGGGTCGAGAAGAGCGCAAAGAGTCCCACCCCGATGACCGCGGTGGCGAGCGATCCCACGAGCGCCCAGGCCTCGCCGGGCCCGGAGACACCCCCGTTGGTGCCCGGCTCGACCAGCCGGCCCGTGAGGATGCTGCGGGCGCTGCCCGAAAGCACCCCGATCTCGCTCGCGAAGGTATCCGCCGCCCCGAAGGCCAGTGCGGCACCGAAGAGGACCGCCCCGGACGACGACGACAGCACCGACGGAGCCAGTCCGACGAGGAGCGCGATGGCCGTCGGGAGCAGGATGTGGGCGAGTACGTTGGAGATGCCCCGCTCCCCCCGAATCCCCTCCTGGACCTTGCGCGCGCTCTTCTGGTCGAAGCCGAGCCGGGTCGCGAGCGAACTGGCCACGACAAAGAGCACCATGAGAGCGAGGAACGGAAACCCGGCGCTGACGACGATGACCGCTCCGAAGAGCGCCGCCACGGCCCCGGCCGACGGCGTCAAGGCCCGACCGACGACCGCGAGGGCGGAGAGGATGAGGGTCGCGACGACCCCGATCACCGAATCCAATAGCGAGAGTACCACGGTGCCGTCACCGAGTCGGATATCGGGATAACCGTTCTCCCCGGCCCGGGTCGCGCCCCGGATCGTGGGCCGGGCCCGAAGCAAGCCGCTCCCACCGACATCGGGCTCCCCCCATGGGCCCGAGCCGCCGCGGCGGACCGGTCACCACCTATCCCCGAGCCAAGAGACGGAGGACCACCTGGAGGAAGGTGTCGGCAGCCACATCGGGGTGGTGGTCGGAGGACCGGAGTTCCCGCTGCCGCTCCTCCGCCCGGGGCCCCCCCGAGACGAAGCCGGTCACCAAGCCGAGGGACTCCCCGGCGATCACATCGAGCACCCGGTCGCCGACCATCGCCGAACGGTGGGGATCCAGGTGGTGGTCCCGGAGCGCCTGCTCGAGGAGGCCGGTCCCGGGCTTGCGGCACGGGCAGCGATCCTCAGGCCGGTGGGGGCAGTAGTAGAAGGCGTCGATCCCGGCGCCTTCGGCGGCCAGGCGGTGGTTGAGACGGGCGTGGATTTGAGCCACCTGCTCGTGAGTGTAGAGGCCGCGCGCGATGCCCGACTGGTTGGTCACGCAGATGATCCGGAATCCGTGGGCCCGGGCCAACCGGAGGGCGGCGCCCACGCCCCGAAAAATTTCGAGGCGATCGGCGTCGTCCAGGTAGTTCAGGTCCACGTTCAGCGTCCCGTCCCGATCCACGAGGAGCGCCGGCTCCAGCGAGCGCATCTCCACCTCGGTTGGCCGACGGACCGGAGGGATAAGGCCTCGTCGCGATGGGGAGGCCATGGCCGAGCCGGGGACGGAACTGGCCCTTCGGTTCGGCCCGCTCGAGACGGCTCTGGAGATCGCGCTGGCACCGATCCGGCGGGACTCGAGCCCCATTACCCTCCTCTTTTCGGGGGGGATTGACTCGGCGTTCCTCGCCCACGCCCTCGCCGATACGGGTCGGGTCCGACTCTGGACCATCGGGGTCGCCGGAACGCCGGAGGAGGAGGTGGCGCGGTCGGCGGCCCGAGCGCTGGGCCTTCCCTGGGGATTCCGACCCATCGACCCGACGTCCGTAGCCGAAGCGGACCGACGTTGGGGCATTCAGGTGAGTGGGAGGCTGGGCCCCTCCCGATCGGTCGCCGTGGCCCTGGCCCTCGCGATCGATTCAGCGCCCCCGGGCCGGATCGTCACCGGTCAGGGCGCCGATGAACTCTTCTGGGGCTACGCCCACTTCCGGGGGCTCGACGCCGAGGCAGCGGCCGAACGAAGCCGGCAGGATTTTGATCGGCTCGACGGAGCGGACGGACCCCGGCTCGAGCGGATTGCCGCCGAATTGGGGCGGAGGATGGACGCACCGTTCACCCACCCGGCGCTCCGGGCGGCAGTGGAGCGATGGCCGGCCCGAGAACGGTTGCCCCGGCAGCTGACCAAGCCGCTCCTGCGCGAATGGGCCCGGCAACGAGGAGTTCCCGAGGCGATCCGGGACCGCCCCAAGCGCGCCGTGCAGTACGGGAGCGGGGTCGACCGGCTTCTCCGCCACATCGGGCATGGTGCCCAAGGGCTACCCTAATATGCCGACCCCCATACTTCCCGGCGTGAGCCCCTCGTCCGAGAGCCTCTTCTGCCCCCTCGAGATGCGCTACGGACGGCCGCAGGTCCGGGCCCTCTTTGATCGGGGGGCCCGGCTGCGACGGACGCTCCGGATC
>Ga0209061_1000383_pt1 | contig 122028 bp, 107 predicted proteins | sample Coa_R1_10_FD_187157 | JGI IMG/M metagenome (GOLD analysis project Ga0209061, IMG submission 187157) | Surface soil microbial communities from Centralia Pennsylvania, which are recovering from an underground coalmine fire - Coalmine... | ecosystem: Environmental > Terrestrial > Soil >... | reverse complement strand
CGCGATGAGGAAAGATCTATTGAGCGCATATCCAAATTCCTGCATCTATTCGCGTACTGGTACAATCACATAAGACCTCATGAGACATTCAAGGAGAGAGTGCCATCAGCCTTATCTTGACGGTACCGACTTTAGCAACGCTCTGATCTTGTCCCTGATTTTCGCAGCTAGCTCAAATTCCAGGTTGTTGGCTGCAACTTTCATCTCTTCTTCAAGCGCAGAGATCAACTTTGGGAACTCCTGAGCATCAATCGTACGGCCGCCCTTCGATAATGACGAGGCTGTCTCCGATATTGCGAGCTCTAATTCCTGAGTTTCTGCTACGAGAGCTCGGATTTCCTTCCGGACGGTTTCGGGCTTGATACCATTCTCCAAATTGTACTTGACCTGAAGAGCTCGCCTGCGGTTAGTTTCGTCAATAGCATGCTTCATCGAACCGGTAACTTGGTCGGCGTACATTATCACCTGCCCTGCAGCGTTCCTGGCTGCCCTACCTATAGTCTGTATCAATGCGACGTCGGACCTTAGGTAGCCCTCCTTGTCCGCGTCAAATATCGCGACTAGACTCACCTCTGGCAAGTCTAGACCTTCACGGAGCAAATTGATTCCTACGAGCACATCGTATTTTCCTAATCTGAGATCCCTCAGGAGCTCGATTCTGCGCAAGGTTTCCACCTCGGAGTGGATGTATCGCACCCTGATCTTGATGTCGGAAAGATACTCTGCAAGATCTTCAGCCATCCTCTTTGTAAGCGTGGTCACGAGCACTCTTTCATTCTTCTCCACACGCCCGCGTATCTCGGAAATGAGGTCGTCTACCTGATTCTTCGACGGCCTGACGACAATCTCCGGATCCACAAGGCCCGTGGGTCTGATTATCTGTTCGACCACCTGATCTGCCTTCGACATTTCATATTCCGCGGGAGTGGCTGACGTGTATACTACTTGGTTCATCTTCAGGGCAAATTCGGAGAAGTATAGAGGTCTGTTATCGAAAGCGGAAGGCAGCCTGAATCCGTACTCGACAAGATTCTCTTTCCTTGATCTGTCACCTTCGTACATCCCTCGTATCTGCGGGATTGCAATGTGGCTCTCGTCTATGAACGTCACATAATCGCTAGGGAAATAATCAATCAAGCAATAAGGTGTCTCTCCTTCCTCTCTTCCAGTAAAGTAGCGCGAATAATTTTCAATCCCCGTACAATAGCCAGTCTCCTTCAGCATCTCGAGATCGAATTTGGTTCTCTGCTCGAGGCGTTGAGCCTCCACCAGCTTGTTTGCAGCACGAAGCTCGGCAAGGCGCTCCTCGAGCTCCTTCTCTATCTGTTGGAGTGCCTGCTCCATCCTCTCCGAGGTGCCCGCGAACTCCGTGGCGGGGTAGATCATTGCTTCGTTCTTCTTCCTGATTGTCTTGCCTGTTAGCCCGTCCACTTCAACGATCTTTTCCACCTCATCCCCGAAGAATTGGATGCGAGTAACGTTTTCCTCTGCGCTACAGATCTCAAGCGTATCGCCCTTGAGCCTGAACTTTCCTCTCGATAGTCTAAAGTCGTTTCTTTCGTAACGCATGTCCACCAGGTGCCTCAGAACCTTCTCGCGATCATACGTGTGCCCTACAAGCAAACCGAAGACAGATTTCTTGTACGACTCGGGTGATCCAAGCCCGTAGATGCAACTAACACTGGCTACGACGATTACGTCGCGTCTTGAGATTAGAGCTTGCATCGCTCTCTGTCTAAGGGTCTCTATCTCATCATTGATCGAGCTGTCCTTCTCTATGTAGAGGTCCTGGTGAGGCACGTATGCTTCAGGCTGATAGTAGTCGTAGTAACTCACAAAGTAATCAACAGCATTATTAGGAAAGAACGCCCTAAACTCGCTTGTGAGCTGAGCGGCTAGGGTCTTATTCGGCGAGATTACAAGTGTGGGTCTCTGTATTTCTTGAATCACGTGTGCTATGGTGAGTGTCTTGCCCGTCCCGGTTGCTCCGAGCAAGACCTGGTGTTTAAGGCCGTCATTGATACCTTGCACAAGCTTCTTAATCGCCTGCGGCTGATCGCCTTTTGGTGTATACTCCTTGCTTATTTCGAACCTGCGATCGCTACGACTTTCAAGTGTACTGACAGTCATGCCATTCCCCACTCTCTTCCATGATTAGCGTTATCTTTAGCGAAATTTGGTTTCCTTCTTTGCACTACTGAAAAAGTCTTTAACAATCAACAAATTCCCAGCAATAGTAATCTGCCATGCAGATCCGGTTGCGCGTCTTCAATCTTTTCCTGCCTTTCAAATTGAGGATTCCAACACTTTTGTGAAGGAACTCTTGATTTTCTTCTGGTTTGCCTAATAAGCATTGTCAGAATCTCAGTGGTCAACTCGCATTACCGTTTGAAAGAAATGGATTGATTTTGGATGGTTTATTTGATATCAAATGCGTCTGAAATCATTTGGCTGTCTCGAAGTGCAGAACATGCTTCTTTGAGGAATTTGAGAAACCCGGAACAATCATGCGAATCTCAATTGATTTTTTTCCTAAGAGGTTAGGCCTCTCTCGTCTCCGATGGGAGGCTAGAAGATAGAGCAACGCAATCAATCACGGGACAAACAACCCGTACGGGGTAGATCAGAGATTTATTCTGCAATTATTGAACTGAGAGCCATTACGATTCTCGAGGCTCGAGCAAATAGAAAACCACGGTGCATGCGTATTTTACTGGTTGGATAGACAAAGATTCCCAAAGCTAAGCGATATGCCTCGTTTTCCCGCCATACCAACCGATATATAACTTGCAAACTTGTTTCCAATCTGACAAAGGCATTGTTGCAGCCGGCACTGACGCCTCTATCTATGATGCATTTACGCAAGATGGTTTTCGCTCTGTTTGTTGTTTTACTGCTCCTTCCAGTTTCAAGCACTTTCGGACAGTCGACATCAATTCTTGCGACTTTTTCTTCTTCTTCGTCGGGAAGTCCTGCTTCAGGCGGATTGTCGGCCCCGACATCTCAACCCTCGGTGTCCGCCTTGGGATTTGGCAGCGCGTATGTCAGCGTTCCCTTCAAGATGCCAAGCGCTGTACAAGTATCAAATCCAATCGGAGTTCTGCAGTCTCAGAACTTGTCGTTGGACATCGTACTGCCTCCAAGGAATCAAATCTTGCTTGATCAGCTTGTCAGAGATGTCTACAACCCAAACTCTTCTCGCTACCTTCATTTCCTGAGTCCGGAGGAGTTTCTTGCATCCTATGGACCAGATCCACTGGAGTCAAACATGCTTGTATCATACCTACTTTCAAACGGTCTTCGTGCTTTTGTAGATCCTTCGAATCAGTTCTTGATTAGAGCGACCGGGGGCACCGCCGAGATCGACTCTGCGTTTAGAGTCAACTTGCAAGCGTATCTATATCAGGGAAGAACTTTCTTTGCTCCGAACAAGACCCCAAGTCTTCCACTAGCCTTCTCCAACGTTCGAGAGATAATCGGACTCGAGAACTTTGCGATGGGTTCGCCGCGAAACGTCAACGGAATTCCTGAAATCGGTAGCAGCAATAGTCACCCCGCTCCCTCGGCTGTTCCACTCTACAGGACTCTCGGCCGAGTACCGTCGGCGCCTTCTGCAGGTAACTTTCTCTATTACTCCCCAACGGAGATAAAGGAAGCGTACAATGATTCTGCTCTAACTAACGCGGGTTACGACGGATCGGGAGTGACTATTGCCATCGTCGATGCTTACGGGGACCCATACATACAGCAGGAGCTTGATAATTACAGTGCTCAGTTTGGTGTGCCCTCTGCGACAGTTAACGTGATTTGCGTTGACGGCCCCTGCAACTACACACAGGGCATAAGTCAGGGATGGAACACTGAAATCGCCCTTGATGTGGAGTGGGCGCACTCAATTGCTCCCGGCGCCAAGATAAATCTCTACATCGGCTCAAACTCAAGTCAGCCGCTCTTTGATGCAGTCGAGAGAGCGGTCAGTGACGGAACAAATTCAATAATTTCCATGAGCTGGGGCTCTCCTGAAAACACCATAGGCGAATCTTCAACGACAAACCCGACGCTAGGACAGAGTTATCCCTGGCTTGATCAGGTATTCGAGCAGGCTGCAGCAGAGGGAATCACCGCCTTCGCCAGCTCAGGAGACTGGGGGGCGTACGATCAGGGTCAGAATCAATCCTCGCCTTTTGGCGGAGCCATATACCCGGCGACTGACCCATTTGTAACTGCCGTCGGCGGGACATCGTTATACATGAACACAACAGGAGGCTACATGCAGTATCCGTTCGTCAACGCTACTGGTACCTATGGCACTGAGACAGCGTGGAGCTGGAACAACGCCTACCAGTGGGGAACAGGAGGGGGATACAGCACCTTGTTTGGCATCCCAGATTGGCAGAAGGGGTTTGGCATACCCGCAAGTACTAATTTTAGGAGCGTCCCGGACGTCGCATGGGATGCTGACGTGCAGACTGGAGTGATAGTTGGAATTTACGACCAGAACTCGCAGTCCGTGCTCTACTACATCGTTGGAGGCACCAGCGTAGGATCTCCTTCTTGGGCAGGTTCGCTTGCTCTCCTTGAGCAGAAGGCAGGTACGCGTCTTGGTTTCCTAAATCCGAGGCTCTATTCCATTCTTGGGAGCTCGAACTATTCCAGGGCATTTCACGATGTCACAGTGGGGAATAACAACCCTCTAACAGCGAATCCAGGATGGGACCCACTCACGGGTATCGGCTCCCCTAACATGGGCGTTCTTTCTGGGCTGCTGTTGCCATCGCAGGGCGACATCTCAGTTGCGGCGTCAAACAGCCTGACGAACCAGCCGACGATGAGCTACGCATACGGCTCGAGCGTGCAGCTCACGGCGAAAGTTGTTCTACCTCCTCCGATTCAGAATTCGCCTCCGTCCTCAGTTTCTGTACAAGCCAACATCACCTCCGCGTCGGGGACTGCCATTGCAAGCGACATCCCAATGTCTTACAATACTGCTACACAGTCATATCAAGGGAATTATAGTATAAGGCCGAGCGACCCTGACGGCATGTGGAGCGCAACTATTAGGGCACAGGGTGGTGCAATGTATGGTCTTGGTTTTACTTCATTTCCCGTCGGAGGAGGAGTTACTCTCTTTGAGCCCTTTTACAATGTAAACAATGCCACTTTCAACTCGCACAACTTTGAGATTGGGAGCAAGATCCAGATCACAGCCCAGGTTACGCCCCCAAGTGGAACCTGCTGTGTGTCTCAAGGATCCTACTCAGCCGTATTTTACCTGCGCCAGCTCGGCGGCAAGGTAGAGGGGACGACCGCCCTTTCGTATGACATGGCCTCCAAGAACTGGGCGGGCACGTTCACGGTGCCTGCTTCTGCGGACCAAGGGCCATGGGTACTCTCAATCAACGGGAGCGACTCAAATGGCAACAAAGCTAGCACTTACCAGTGGATGTACGTCGGTCTCAACCTTGCCACGACCACCGATTCGCCTAATTACCTCTTGGGCGACCCCGTAACAATTCTTGCATCTCCCGAATATCGGAACCACACTCTTGTGGTCTCTGGCGCTTTCTCTGCCACCCTGACACAGGGTAAAGTGACCGTTGCAACACTTCCCCTCACATACAATACCTTGTACAAAGAATGGACGGCAACCTACGAATCGAAAAAATCAGATCCCGCCGGATACTATAATGTGTCCGTCAGCGGCAGGGACAATTACGGAAACCTCGGATTCTCAAATACGATAATACGCGTTGCCCCCTATCGCCTGAACCTTGTGGCTAACCTTGCCTCGACTGAGATCAGCGTCGTAGGGGGCTCCGAATCATTCGTCAATGCGAAGGTGACGTATCCCGACGGCTCTCTGCTTGCAAGCGGGAGCGTCGTGGCATACCTGTATCTTGATTTGGGGCACGGAGTTACATCATCCGTTCCCCTCGGAGAGCTGCGTATGACCTACCAATCTGCTTCACAATCCTTCGTCGGACTGAATGTACTGAGCTCAAACGGGGTGTTTGGTCAAAGTGTGGGGAAGTACGACGTGATAATCCAGGCGTTTGACGCTTATGGAAACTACGGCAACGCAACAACTTCCTTCTTTGTCACGGGGATCAAGCATTCGCCGATCTCAATAACAAGCGACGCGGACTTTACCCCGGCAAACGGTGTGTTCAACGGGAGCGGCACTGTTTCCGCGCCGTATATCATCGCTGGATGGAACACTAGCTCGATCTCTATAACAGGGACGGGCATTACATCGAGCTATGAAATCATCAACAACTGGATTGAGGGGAGCTCAGGGGACGGAGCGACTATCAACACGCCTTCCGCAGCTAGGATGGCGCTTGCATTCGACTATGCCGTTTCAAACGCAGGGAATGGATTCAACATTTCGAACACTAATGGCGTGGTCCTAAACGACCTAGAGGCCTCTTCAAACCGAGGAAACGGGATAGTCCTAAACAACGACCAGTCCGGATCCACGGGGCTGATAGGCATAAACTCGGCGACAGACAATACTGGCGCTGGCATTCTAATACAAAACTCAAGACAGGTTCGGGTTGAAGGAAATGCCCTAGTGGCCAACGGAGGTGGAGGGATAGTAGTACTAAACTCATACAACGCGACAGTCGGATTGAACCAAGTGATTTCAAGCCCAATTGGCATAAGTGTGTCCGGAAATTCCTACGGAGGCGCGGTCGTTGCGGACAATATCATTTTCAACGATACGCGAGGGATCGAAATTGATGGTGGGGCCCAACAGATTTCATCTGGAGCATCGTACGCTTCATTTGCGCTGGTAGGCGGGAATATCGAGCTCAACAATTCACTCGCATTCCTGGCGATTAATCACGCAGCAGTAAGGCTGGAAAACAACACGATAGGCTACAACATCAATGGAGTGAGTTTCCAGAACTCGTTTCCAGTGATATTGGATAATGCGCTGGCCCTCAACAAAGAGACGGGCATAAACATTAGTGGATATGCCTCAAGCGCCCAGCGTTGCGAGGTCAGGTTCAACGAAACTCAGACGACGCTTTCTTTCGACTCTTGCATCACCCAAAACACTCTAGACTCGAACGGTCGAGCCAACACCTCGGCGATCTCGATAAGCAACCTCAACGGTTCCTTCATCTACCTCAACAATGTGACAAATAACTTCGGGAACGGGCTCGGACTAGATAACGTGAGTAATTCTGGCATATTTTCTAATCTAATCGTAAACAACTCAGCAGATGGCATCTACGCGCTGAATCCGACAGCTGACAATATTTCCTACAATGCGATTGGCCTTGATGACAACGGCATAATGATAAACTCAGGCTCTCGTATCTCGCTCGGTCAGAACAATGCTTCGCTCAACCGATTTACCGGAATCCTGATCAGCGACTCGCGTAGCAACCTCATCGAAAACAATACGGTCCTAAGCAATGCCTACGGCTGCACGATGAGCTTGAATTGCACGCGCTCGGCGGGGATCAAACTTTCAGGTTCGAGCGGGAACACGGTAATGTTGAATAACGTAGAAAACAACTCTTCCCCGCAGCCGCAGACCGGTTTTGGAGTGCTATTCGACCTGGGTTCCTCTAACAATACGCTGACGAAGAATAATATCACAAACAACTTTGCAGGCCTAGGATTTCTAGAATCTCATCGCAACAATGCCACGGCAAACACCCTGAAGGGCAACAACTACGGCATCTACTTCCTGAATGGAGCAAGGAACTCTTATTTGGGGAATGCCTTCGCGCAAAACAAGCAGGATTTTTATCCCTCTCTGCCGGTTGTGAGGTTTGCTTCGCCTTCAAACGGTATAACCACTAACGGCGGTGTGAACATAACGTGGAACATCACCGGGCAGGCACTGTCTAACGAAACTCTTTCCATAGACGGGAAGGAGGTTCAGAGTTCGGATAACATTTCGGGCAGCAGCTCTTACTCATCGTCCTTCTTCTGGAATACCTCCTCACTTACCGACGCTACTCATCGGATTGTCCTAACCGCTTTCAATTCAGGCGGACTTTCTTCCAACGCGACCTTGCTTGTCACCACGGACAACTTTGCGATCAACAATCATGCAGTGATAGTAAAACTCGTCGCGCCCGGTGGATTCCCCATAATGAATGACGGCGTGTTGCTTTCGAACTCGACACTCCACACAACAGGTTCAACGAACTCATCAGGTCAGGTTGTGTTCCACAGGCTGAGAGTGGGCGTGTACAACGTCTCCGCCGTGGTAAATGGGACCTCTTACGATTCTAGCGTGAATGTCACAGGGAACGCCTCACTCGTCGTGCTCGCTCCACCGACGCTTTCAACAACAGCATACGCAAGTTACGCTGTGAACCACTCGCTCGTTCCATTGACGCTTTTGGGAAACATCTCTGCTCCGCAGCTTTCGAACATCACGCTCTCCAAAGGGTCTAGCGGAACGTATGTCCTCACCTTTCAAATCTCTGGAAACGACGGAACGTTCGGGAATGCTACGCTCCTCGTATCCAACTCGCTTGTGCCTTCAGGGTTTGCCCCGAAAGTTTACATCGATGGAAAACCGGTGAACGGCAGTAATCTTGTCCCCGTTCACGACTCTTCGGGATACCACATTCCACTGGCATTGCACTTTAGTTTGCACAGCATCGAGATTCAGTTTGTTCCGCAGATCGGCTTCTTCCAGACATATCTTATCCCGATTGTTGTGGTCATAGTTGTTGTGGTAATAGTCGCGGCGTTCCTCGCGATGAGAAGAAGAAAGAGTACGAGAACTGGTCAAGTATTTTCCTAGACTGTGTTACGGAGACGGACCTGCTATTCGAATCGTAGAATTTAGGCTTCCATATCCACATTCTTTCTTAAAGATTAGTTTTTAGGGCACGCGCGTGACGAAGGTTGCCCGCACCTTCGATGGAAGGAAAAAGAGCTGTCGCTAGATTTCTCTATAACCCTGCAGGGAATGAGTAGCTTTTTGGAATCGTCGTCGGAGCCGGCGACCCGATCACGATTGCGATTTCCACATGGTTTGTGAGAGGAATATCGGAAATTGAGCTCTTCTGCCAGAGTGTCCCGTTGACATACGCGACGACAGGCAATCCAGAGTAGTTTAGGATGTGAGTTGAATCAAACGTAGGGTAGCCCCAGACCTCAAAGAGTTCCCCGAGCGTGAATGTCTTGTTCACAGAAGTCGGATTGCAACATTCAAGGTGAATGACCCCTGTAGCGTCGTGAGTGTGTATCGCGAACAGGTTTGTTGATCCGATATGCCCCAGATCAGCTGGAACAACAATTGATGAAGTATTCCTGAGGTAGATGTCAAGATGCGCGTGCCAATGATAGTTGCAGCCCGAAGGTTGATCGCAGAACCCAGGAACGTCCCCAAGAGACTGCGGTGTGTTCGTCGGAACCGTGATCAGATCTCCGTTCTTTGGAGTCTGAATAACAACAGTGTTGTAGTAGATCAGTCCACCTATGATTATAATTAGTATCACAGTTGGAATGATGTAGGTCCATGGAATTCCACTTTGCTGCATCTTTCTTCGTCGGATGCTGACATCTCTTTTTTTCTTGTTCGACATTGAAAAATGAATCACAATAACAATCTATCTGATAATCTGTAATCGGTTGCTTTTGGAAGCTACACATCACTTGTAGCAATATGAGTGCTATCTGTCGTCAGCGTCTCACTTTGCCAGGACCCAGCTGTCCGCCCCACACCTCATGCACTTCTCTCCCAGCCCCATTGGCTTCGATGGATCCTTTGCAAGTATCGCAAAGTACTTCTCCGTCGTCGTAGATAGTGGGAGGATGTGCCTGCAATTTGTGCACTCTGCAAAGTGAAACAGGTTAGCAACTGTCGGAGTCCCTGCAGACTTTGTTTCGGCCTTTGGAAGCTGCGGATTCGATTCGGTCGACATTTGCTCTTTTCGCCCCAACAATTTCAAATTCGTTCGTTTCTGGGCATATATAGATGCTACGGCTGACGCCGAGTCTCGGCGCTTTGGAGATCGGGGGAACTGAAATCACAATCAACTACGGATGTGACTCCATTCTTCTTCGGAAAACCCCAATGCAATTGCGAAGATACTTTGTAAAGTCTCACTGTGGTCTTTTTGGTCAGTCTTAGCTCAAGCACGGGTGAAATTGGCCGAGTGCCACGATCCTTCCTCAAGTTCGACGTGCATATTTCTTAAATTCATCTCGACTCCTACGTGAAAAGCTGCAGCCCAAGAAAAAGAGGACCTAGGCAAGGGAAATGAGTTCCAATAACGCCATTAAAAGGTCGTCCAAGGTTTCCGGCAGTCAAGCGGGAGGGGAGAACCTTCTCCCGACCGAGACTAGAATATTCCCAATAAACAGGTATGCTGAGGCGCATAAGGAATCACTGGTGGATATCGAGAGATTCTGGCACAGTGTCGCCTCTGAAGAGATTTCCTGGTTTAGATCCTGGGACAAGGTGCTTGATTGGAATCCACCTTTTGCTCGATGGTTCATCGGAGCTGAGCTTAACGCTTCGTACAACTGCGTCGACAGGCACCTGTCGGGAGCTGTGAGGAATAAAGTAGCTTACTATTGGGAGGGGGAGGACGGCGAGAGACGAACGCTGACCTACCAGGATCTCCACATCGAGGTAAACAGGTTCGCAAACGCCCTAATGAGGTTGGGAATTGAAAAGGGTAGCAGGGTCACGATATATTTGCCTATGACGCCAGAGCTGCCCATCGCAATGCTCGCGTGTACAAGACTGGGAGCTCCATTCACCGTCGTCTTTTCCGGTTTTTCAAGTCAGTCTTTGTCCGACAGGATGAATGATTCTGGATCAACCTTGCTCATTACCGCGGACGGTGGATTCAGGAGAGGTAAGGTGATTCATCTCAAGCAGATCGCTGATCAGGCGCTTGAGACCTCGCCTGGAGTGAAGAACGTGATTGTGTACAAAAGGACAGGGCAAGAGATCTCCATGAAGGAAGGAAGGGATCATTGGTGGTCCGACGTCGTCCCAAGCTCAGAGAGTGTAAAAGAGGTACTTCCAGCTCGCGTGGAGTCAAACCACCCGCTGTACCTTCTCTACAGCTCGGGCACGACTGGCAAACCCAAGGCAATCGTCCACGGAACTGGAGGCTATCTCACATACACCGCAGCGACGACAAGGTGGGTCTTTGACCCCAAGCCAAGCGACGTGTACTGGTGCGCCGCCGACATAGGCTGGGTCACGGGACACAGCTACATCGTTTTTGGACCGCTCTCGCTTGGGCTAACTTCGATACTTTACGAGGGGGCGCTCGACTATCCGCAAAATGACAGGCTCTGGGAGATGATCGAGCGGTATCGAGTGAACATACTCTACACTTCCCCTACGGCTCTTCGGGGGCTGATGAAGTACGGCGACGAGCCGCCTGCAAAGCACGACCTGCGTTCTCTGAACGTACTTGGTACGGTGGGGGAGCCAATCAATCCTCACGTGTGGCTATGGTACTTTGAGAAGATTGGCGGTGGCCGTTGTCCGGTCGTCGATACCTGGTGGCAGACGGAGACAGGAGGCATTATGATTTCCGCGAGTCCTCGTCTCGGACTGGTGCCGCTGAAACCTGGCTCGGCGACGCTTCCTCTGCCAGGCATTGATGCGCAGGTGCTCGACGATTCAGGAAGGCCCACCGCCTCCGGCGAAAAGGGGTACATAGTCATTAGGAAACCTTGGCCCGGCATGCTCCTTACACTCAACGGAGACGACGCAAGATACAAGCAGGTCTACTGGTCGAGGTTTCCTGGTTCCTACTATCCGGGAGATTACTGCGTCAGGGATGAGGATGGATACTTTTGGCTCCTCGGAAGGGCAGACGAGGTGCTCAAGGTAGCCGGTCACAGGCTCGGCACGATTGAGATCGAGGACGCGCTTTTGTCGCACAAGGCAGTCGCTGAATCGGCTGTTGCTGGCAAGCACGATGAGGTCAAGGGTGAATCGATTGCGGCGTTCGTCATTGTCAAGACTGGATACGCCGCTGGTCCCGCTCTTGCAAAGGAGTTGAAGGAGCACATCAGAAGCACGGTCGGACCGATAGCGGTTCCCGATGACCTTCACTTTGTGAAATCCCTGCCAAAGACTAGATCTGGGAAGATCATGCGGAGGGTCGTAAAAGCGGTCGCGAACGGCATGGACAGCGTTGGAGACACGACGACACTCGAGGACGAAGCCTCCGTGGAAGAAGTGAAGAGAGCCGTCGCGGAGTTTCAGCAACAGGTCCTCCTGTCGGAGCAGAGAGAAAAATAGATCACAATTTCATCATCGTGGTTCAAGGCGTTCTGCGCCATGCGCGAAGCGTTTCATACCACGTGATTACTAGGCCGGCAATCGCAAAGATGTAGGCCCAGACGCTGATGCTCGTAACGGGGATGCGATATACTCCCACAAAGTAGACGAATAGCATAGTCAACATCACCGAGTAGAGAATGAATCTCGGAATGATATACGATCCAACTTTTAGGAACTGCTCGAGGGCCTCAATCTTCACCTCCCTCGCGAGGAGATAATCTCCGGACTCGTCCCTCACGGCAAGGCCGAGTGCAACGAGTTTTTCCAGGTGGTACTGCGCGAGTGAAGCGCTCTTGAATCCGAGCGAGCGCTGAGCTTCCCTGATGCCAGACTTTTGAACCTTGAAGAGGTACGTGTAGACCCGAAGGGTGTTTCCCTTCAGGTCCGCGTCGGGAGATCCGGCAGACATGCAGCGCTATGACCCTCTTCCCTTATTCCGCTTTCCCGAGCCTGGCCTTTTCTTTGTAGTTGACTTAAATGTAATGGTACAACGGCTGGCCAAAAGTCTTTGCACGGACGCAACTTGGTTCCACTAATTAGAACAGGGCGTGAAGCCGCTGTACTAATCCTAGAACAGGCCGTTAAAAACAGCATTCTTAAAGTCCGCTGAGCTCTGTCCTCTTGTTACACTTGCGCAATCACCAAACAGGATGACAGATATAGCGATGGCACCCAAGAATAGAAGTCGTTTGGAAATTGTCTATGACATTATTTCAGCAGCAAGACACCCAGCGAAGAAAACACACCTCATGTACAAGTCAAATCTATCCTTCAAGCAGCTTGACCTTTACTTGAGCTCGCTTCTTGAAAATGGTTTGGTCGAGGAGAGGTTCGACGAGGAGGAAGGCAGGACGTACTGCGTGACGAGGGCAGGGATGAACTTCATAGAGATCTTCGAGCGACTCGAAGCCTTCTTCACTGTTCCGCTTAGCTCGGAATCCTCTAGGACGGCCTCTGCGCTCGCAAGGCGAAATAGGAGGAGAGGTTTGATGTTCTCCCAACCTGGAGTTCTCCCAGACCCTCGGTATGAGGAAGTGGTAGCTGAGCAAAAGTTCAGTTACTGATGTCAAGGCTTATCCTAGAATTGCGAAGCGTAAGAGTCATTGCTGTCGGCGGCATCCTAGATCTGGTGAGATATTGCTTCAACTATGTGAAAAGAAGGAGTTCAAACAACTGTTCCTCTGACGACAGAGCTAGGTTTCTGAAACACGCCCTAACTGTAAGTTTACTTTCGCTTCGCCGTTTCCCGCTTTATATAGCAAAAAGAGGAAGCGCCGGCGTACCCCGGAGGCTTATGAATAGGGTCGGGAATCTGGTTGAAACCCAACGAACGTTCTGAAGAACTCCTGACAAAGCCGGCTGATGTTACAAAAATTCTAGAGTTTTTGCACTGTACCATTGATGAATTACTCATTACTGATTCTTCTCACCGTGTGTTATGCGGGCGGCGGAATTCGCAAGACATCTCGAAAATCCGAAAATCTGGGACTTTGTGCCCTAATTCTATCGAGCCGATAAAGGGAAGCTTACCGCCTCGTTTCCCACTTTATATAGCAAATTAGCTCCGTTACTCCACCCTCTAGGGGGGTACCCCATTGATTTCTCGACAATTGTCGAGAAAGCCTTGGTAAGTATCAATGGTAGATATCGAGTTAAAATGGATGCTCTCCGCCTGGACATCACATTGCTTGTAATTCTTCCTAAGAAGAATTTGAAGATTCCCTAAAGGTCTGCGCTCGTCGTCTGTTCCAATGCACGCTCTGTTATCTTTATGTGCAATGATTACAATAGCAATAATCTACAATAAGGTTGTGAATCCGGAGATCAGATCTATAGCTTCGGTTTTCGCAACAATGCTTGAGGACGAGGCGCCCTCCGATTGACTTAGACTGTCATTATCGCAGGCAGAATCGCCATCGCACTTCTGCGCCTATGCTATCATTTTCTTTTTCTTAGAGATTCGAACCTCTATCGCAGAGTGTTCTATTCTAAAGCTACACTCGCTTAATACGCTCTAAATGCTATTGGCCGAATCGCACTATGCACGTTGATGAATCGTGAAGGAAACCGTGCGTTCACGGTCGTATTCTCGTTGTTTCTAGTCCTCCTGCTGCTCGTGGCATTTCCGTTGGAGTATAGCTACCCCCTTCCGCACAGATATGTAGCGCAGATAATGACCGCATCCGATGCTTGCATCGTTGGCCAGTGCGGTTCAGGTGGCCTGCAGAGTGGCAAAACCTCGACTACCACATCCTCAACTACGATCGCCGATCTCGTCGCAACGTCGATTACCGTCCTGTGCACTCCGACTACCGCTGTATACGGTGCGCCCTCTCTCTGTACAGCGACAGTAAGTACAGCCTCTGGAGTACTGGGAGCCAGGGTAGTATTCTCTTCAAGCGATAGGCGAGGCGTATTTTCCCAACTTGACTGTTGGTCGTACTCCAATCAATTTCTCAGGAGCTCGCAAACTTCGCATTCGCTAGAGTGCGCTATAGATTACACTCCGAGGAGTTATGTGAGGCAGGTGATCACGGCAGTATACTTGGGCGACGCGGCACATGCTACGAGTCAGGCGACTTATTCATTTTCCGTCGACCGGGCGGGAAGCGCGTTCCAACAGCAACTCCAGAAGCAGCAGGCGATACTTACATCTCCCGGAGCCCCGGCTGAAGTAGCTTCACCTGCGCTCTCTTCTTCTCAAGGATCACTGGTGTGGTTCTCCGTTCCCCTCCCAATGCTCGCCTTCGAAATTTCGATCGTTATTGGGGCTATCTTCGCGCTCGCTGTGGATAACTACTCGGGCCCTCGGAGAAGTAGGAAGAAGCAAGTGCGACGTAATATAAGAGATCCGAAGGCGCGACGGTCGCACTCGCAGAATTCGGCATAGCACTAAATGCATTTGAAGCTGATTGACATGTGAAACCAATCTTGTTTGAGGAAGTGCAGTGTTATGTCTAATAGATCTCTCATCGGGACGTGGAGGCTACTCTTCTTGGAGAGCAAGAAGAACGATGGCAGCGTAACTTATCCCTGGGGAAGGGATACTGCAGGACTGTTCGTCTTTGGTGCGGATGGATACGCTTCTGTGGCAATAATGAACGGAAACCGGTGCAAATACGCCTCGAATGACATGCTTTCGGGAAGCCCTGAGGAGAAGCAACAGGCAGCGGAGGGTTACATTTCATATGCAGGCCCTTATGAAGTAATCGACGACAGGAAAGTTTCAATTCACTGCGAGGTGAGCTTCTACCCGAACTGGGTCGGGTCAAGACAGGAGAGGTTCTAAGCTTTTGAGAGTGACAACAATAGATTGACTCTCTCTACGCCACCGATCAAGATTCAGAGCGCTGAGCTAGTTTCGTATTTGATCTGGGAAAGAGTCGGCGAAAAGAGCTAGCTGTCACATCGAGCAAAGGAAAAAGTCCACTATGGGAGACTTCCGCTCTTATCTCAAATCGCCGTTGTTGATCCTTCCCTGAATAGGCCTGCCGCACGTCGGGCAGAATAGGTCGGCGTCGCCAAGCCTTCTCCCGCAGTGTGAGCAAAATTGGGGAGGAGAAGTAGTATCTGTAGTCCACGATGGCTGCTGATCTTCAGTTTCGTCCTGTGAAGTGCCAGCGCTTCGTTTTGCACCGCGTCTGCTCCCGAATCCCCATGCAAATCCAAACGGCAGGAAGAGGAAAAGGAACATTGTGTTGAAGTAAATCGAGAGTAGCATGCCAACTACAAATATAGCAGCCGATGCTATCAGGACAATCTGCCAAGCCCTCAAAGATGATTGCGACCAGCGGCTCCTCTATATCTTCGATAGAGGCATTGCGTGTTATATACGTTGCACGTTCGCAGTATCTCTATTGTAATTGGGCAATGTCCTGCATGACGCACTCGCTCTTGAAGAGACTAGCGCGCAAGATCCTCTGTAAGAAACTCACAACTCTTTAGCAGGAAAGTGCATCCACTACTTCGTGTCTGAGCATCGACTTGGCCGGCTTCAGACCTCGAGAAGATGCTAGTGCGTCACGTAGTATTGGAAGAGTGAGTAATAGTTTGCCGTCCCGTATACTGTATCACTGTATCCGTAGCCACCAAAGCTTACTTCGGTTCCCCAGGAGGGCCACAGCGCCACAGCGTCGATCCCATTCTGCATTGTGTACTGCATACACTGTCCTGCGATTGGAGGATTCACTCCAGAGTAGTCGCCCACTCCTACCGCAAGTTTCGAGATGTTTTGCATGCCTCCCATCATTGAACTCACCCACGTTTCGTAGTCGCTAAGAGTGTCGGTGTATGCTTGAAGGTTCAGCTGGTCTATCGGTCCCTGGCTCAGCGTCCACGTGTTGTAAGGTCCAGCATGATAGTCCCAGTAGTATGTAGTGACAGAAAGGCTTCTTCTCGGAGTCATTGAGTGAAGTGTATTTGCGATACTGTTTAGAGCGCTGGTCATCTGAGGCTGGTAGGTCGAGCCGAGGCTTGTCTCCCAGTCGAACTGGAACCCATCGAATCCATAGTTCTGGCATAAAGTTACTAGCTCCTGCTCGAACTTGGCTAACTGTGTCGAGTTTGTTATGATTGCAATTATTCCTGCATTGTTGCACCACACGTTGGAGCCTGTGCAGAGTCCGCCACCCGCCATCACCAGAGGAATTACCTGAAATCCGTACGAGTGTGAGAGAGTAGTGAATTGAGAGGGGGAGAAGGTCCCGTCTGCAAGGAATACGTTCCCGCTCTGGTCCAGTGCATACACCTGGGGGCCGAGGGCAGTTATGCCGCCTCGCGTGGAGTAATCCTTCACGGCCTGGTTATAATTCACCCCTGCCAGGTAGATGAGTGATTGTTTTTGATAACTCGTGCTGGATGACTGTGAAGTCAAGCTTGACGAAGTTGTTGTAGAGGCTATTTTCGTAGTTGTGCTTTTTGTCGATGTTGATTTCTCTACTGACGTTTTGGTCGTTGAGCTTGACTTCTGAGTAACTACTTTGGTCGTACCGCTGTTCGGTCTCATCGAGGAGCTGCAACCACGGTCGTGACAGTGTAGCTCAGTTTGCGTGTTGGAATTTATTGCTGCAGAAAATGACGCAGAAATTAAGAAGAAAGTCAGAACCCAAAAAGCAACGGAGTAGAGCTTCATTGTCTATAAGGAAATTACAGTAAAAATCTCTAGTATAAGTCCTGTGAATTGTGGCTTAGAGCTCAGGATTCAGCTGTGGCGGCAGTACAGCCCTATTCATGCCTAACTTGAGACGAATTCTAGCGTCGGTAGTAGCGCGATAAGAGGGAGAACTGCGTCCCGTGTGCTCAGAGGAATGAGACAATACTACAGCGACGCATGTGCTTTCACATGTACTCCTTCGCCTCGTTAATGCGTCGTGACCCGAGAAGATTAGCTTTCTCTATCCTGAAAATATCTCGCTAGACCCAATCTTTCAAGAAGCGAGATGTAACGAGGGTCGGATCTCAAACCGTCAAGCTCATAATCCACAGTAATATTGTTGATCGTGCGGTCATAATCCTTGAACGCTCTTTCGAGCCACTCAAATCCTTCGTCTTTCTCTCCCAATTGAAAGTGAATGAGCGCAATTATGTAAGGGCTAAGCTCCTTCTGTTCGACACCCTGATGTTGGATTTCGGTGAGTAGTTCGTGGGTCTCTTCCTTCCTTTTCATAGCTGAGTATGCGTAGGCTCTCCCGAGCTTGACTTCTGCTGGGCTACCCAATCTGGCTACGGCGTCCAGTATCTCGAGCGCTTCAGGGAATCTAGATGTAGTAATATACGCCTGAAGTAGGCTATGGTATGCGGGAGCGAAGCTTGGGTCCATGTCGATAGTCTTTCGAAACTGAGCGATGGCAAGATCAAACTTTCTCTTGTAATAGAGGTGGTCACCGTAGTTCGTGTTGATGATTAGAGAAAGCGGGTTTAATTCTAGCGCCTTCGTGATTTCTCTCTCAGATTCTTCAATTCGACCCATCCATGATAAGAGCTGGGAATACCACTGGTGAGCGGTGGCGTAGTTTGGGTTGAGTTCGATTGCTCTTCGAAATTGCGCCTCGGACTTTTGAGGATCCCTGTCAAGCGTGCCGTACACTCCAGCGAGTACGGCGTGCGCTTCAGCCAGTTCATCATCCAAAGAGAGGGCGCGCAGTGAGTACTCTTTCGCTTTTCGATAACTCGGTTCCGGCTCGTCCAGATGATTTGCAGCTATCACGTTGTAACATTGGGCAATTCCTGCGTATCCGAGTGCAAATTTCAGATCGAGTTTCACGGCATCTTCTAAGAAATCAATAGCCTTTCGGATGGCTTCAGCACTCCTCTTGTTCCAGAAGAACATCCCCTTCAGATAGAGGTTGTATGCCTCTGGGTTCCTCGTCGCGCCCCTTTCAATCTTCCTGACATCTGACTCACCAAGCTGAATCTTTAGGGCGTCTGCCACCTTCTGTGCGACCTCGCTCTGTATTGCGAAAACGTCATCAAGCTGCTTGTCGTAGTTCTGTGCCCAGATGTGGCCCTCGTTACGTGCATCAATCAGTTGTACCGTGATTCTGATCCTGCTGCCTGCTTTTCTCACGCTTCCCTCAATCAGCGTGCCGGCCTTGAGATCGCGTCCGATCTCGTCTATTCGCTTAGTCGTTCCCTTGTACTGCATCACTGACGTGCGTGCTATCACTGTGAACTCTTTGATTGCCGAGAGTGATGTGATCAGCTCCTCAGTCATGCCGTCCGCGAAGTACTCATCATTTGGGTCCGGGCTCATGTTCCTCAAGGGGAGAACTGCGATCCTCCTCCTGTCTAGGTTGATCGCGGTTCCTTCTCTCGCCTCGGCTTCCCAGGGCATGACTATCCTGTAAACGTCAATCGGGAACCTGACATTCTTCAGTGTTTTCGGTTCAAGTTTCTCAAGCGAGAGGGTGAGCTTGTTTCTTACTTGGTCATAGACCTGCCCTGAGATGCAGACCCCGCCCGGTTCAGCCAGTGGTTCGATGCGAGAGGAAACGTTGACAGCATCTCCGAGTATGTCCCCCTGGCTCTTTACCACATCTCCCAGGTGCACGCCTATGCGGATTACCAGCCTCTTTGATTCGGAGAGACGTTTATTCTTCTCGCGCAATCTCTTCTGAATCTCCACCGAGCAGTTGACCGCTTCAAGGGCGCTTGAAAACTCTACGAGAAAGGCATCACCTATCGTCTTGACCTCCTTCCCGTTGAAATTCGGGAAGATCGACCGCATGAGTGTACGGTGCTCCTCCAGCGCAACGAGTGCCTGGGCCTCGTTCGCCTCGGTGAAGGAGGTGTACCCGACAACATCCGTGAACATTATGGCGGCGAGCCTGCGCTCGGTCCGGGTGGACATTCCAATCAGTCGGTGCGGCCGGCCTGTGTAAAATCCTTTACGAGGGTAGAAAGCGAGGATGGGAAGCCTCTCTTCATTCTCGAGCCATTTCTACCAACATCATCGAGTCCGTCCTTTTTCCCTGAGAAGGAGAGAGTGTATGTTTATCTCAGAATGATCGCTTATCGTCCGAGAAGATAGGGGGAAGGGGTCGACGACTAATTGACCAAATTCGTGTGCGTTACATGCGGAACACAGTATCCAGATAGTTCAACTGCTCCAGACGCCTGCCCGATTTGTCTGGATGAAAGGCAGTATGTCGGGTGGAATGGTCAACAATGGACTACAATAGAGAAAATGAAGACCAGCGGCTACAGGAACGTCATCCGGCAGGTGGAGGAGGAAGCTGGCAACCTCTATTCAATAATTACAGACCCAGAATTCGCTATAGGTCAGCGCGCCTTCCTGATCAGGACTCCTGGGGGAACGTGCTCTGGGACTGTCTCCCATACATTGACGAAGAAATTACTCGTGCAATTCGAGATCTGGGCGGCCTGAAGATGATTGCAATTTCCCATCCTCACTATTACTCTTCGATGGTGGAGTGGAGCAATTCCTTTGGAGGCATACCAATCTATCTTCACGAGCTTGATCGCAAGCACATCGTCTATCCTTTTGAGAGTATCAACTTCTGGATCGGTGAATCCATTTCTCCGACGCGCGGAATAAGACTTGTCAATCTCGGAGGACACTTTGAGGGAGGAACGGTCCTTCATTGGGGAGACGGGGCAAGTGGAAAAGGCGTCGTTCTTTCGGGCGACATAATTCAGGTCGTGCCTGATCGCAGCTGGGCGAGTTTCATGTACAGCTATCCAAATCTGATTCCCCTCCCAGAGTCGAAGATAAGGCAGATCTGGAACCGGATAAGCAAATACGAATTTGACAGGGTCTACGGCGCATTTGAAGGGAGGCAGATTCTTGGCAATGCGCGCGAAAGAGTAGAGAAATCCGCAGAGAGGTACATAGCGCACATCAAATGACTCTAATCAAGATGCTACATCAATCAAGACCTCATTCCTTCTCATGAACGGGGGCGTCCAGGGAGGATTGTACTGTGCGACCTGATAGCCGGGATGCACGCTCACCTCGTCCTCCGCAAGCATCTGCCTTAATTGCCGATACTTGGTTTGCACTTGATCTTCGGTGGCATAACCGGAGAAACGAACCGCCGCTGAGATTCGCTTCTTTACCTCACGGAGCCGAACTCGTTCATCTCTAGGAACGGGCAACGCTTCAATGGAGTATTTCGACGGCATTACAAAAGAGATATTGTACCTGTCTTTTTCACTGTCGTTAGCATCTCTTTTCTCGGAAAGAACAGGAGCAGTCATTGCAATCTTTTCCGAGGCACCTTCTCCTCCAGCCTCTATGGTTTCCAAGTTTCCGATTGATGAAACGACTCCCTGAAGTTGAGAAGATCCCACTCGGGCATTGTTCCCAAAGATATAGTCGGCAATTATCCTGAATCCTCTGTTCATTGCCTCGCTGTACGATCCGGAAACAGTTGTCTCAGTGACAACGTAGGGTTCGTACTCTCAGATCTCATAACCGCCTTTCTTCCTCTCCAAGGTTATGTACTTGGGAGTTTCAATTCCTCTCACTCTAAATGCACCTATCAACATCCATACGCCAACAATTCCCGCGCCAATCAACCCTGCATAAAGAGCCAGCTCTGTTAGTGTAGTCATTTTTCCACTTTAACGAGGATACCATTCCCATTAAGCGACTATTAACCACACTGTAAGTTAGTGATATGACTTACAATCGCATTGTGACATTTCGAAACGTCGCAACTAAAAGTGAGGCTCGAAAGTGGCATCAGCATTGACAATTATTACCTGAAAGGGAAAAGCCCCGCGAAGGCCCTCATTGAATGATTTGCATGTCTACTCCTTCAATAATTCGCGTGCAATTATCAGATTTGAGAATCGTGACCGCTGTTTAAGTGTCCGCGGAAGGATCAGATTATCTGGTCTTGCTCCGAAATTGATCCCGGTTTCGGTCGAGGAGGAAGTGGTGCCACAACAAGGCGTGGTAGTCATTGAGAATCTCTCAAAGATTTACAATCGGGATGTAAGGGCAGTCGACGGAATCAGTTTCGCCATAAGCGAGGGTGAAATCTTTGGACTCCTTGGCCCTAATGGAGCCGGCAAGACTACCACTTTGCATATTCTGGCGACGCTGCTGAAACCAACTGCAGGTACCGCAAAAATTGACGGTTACGAAGTTGGAAGACAGCCCAGCAAGGTCAGGAAAAGAATTGGGATTGTTTTCCAGGAGCCAAGTTCTGACGAGCTTCTCACAGGATATGAAAACCTGAAACTCCATGCTTTCATGTACGGGGTTCCAAGCGAAATCCGAAAAGACCGGATAGATGAAGCCCTCAACCTAGCTGATCTGACTGGCAGAAAGGACGACCTCGTCAAACACTACTCCGGAGGAATGAGAAGGCGCCTTGAGATTGCCCGAGGCCTACTGCACAGACCTCGTGTCCTCTTTCTTGACGAGCCTACGCTTGGACTGGACCCACAGACAAGGGAGCACATCTGGGATTATATCGAGAGGCTTGTGGTTGAGCTGAAGATTTCAGTAATTCTTACCACGCACTATATGGATGAAGCCGACAGACTCTGCGATAGGATTGCAATCATTGATCACGGCAAGATAGTTGCACTTGACACTCCTGAGAACCTAAAGCGTGCGCTTGGAGGCGACGTGATTCGATTGCAGATGAGCAGTCCGAATCTGAGCGCGGTTGACGTTCTGCCCTACATCAGAAAGGTCGACGTGCACGACAGGCTGGTGTCACTAACAGTCTTGGACGCTAGTTCTCACATCCAAGAAATTCTCGCTGTCATCGGGAAGGTGGACACGGTCGAGCTACGTCCGCCTTCGCTCAGCGATGTCTTTCTGCATTATACCGGAAGGGAGTACAGAGAACAGGAGATGGTGAAGAAAGAATGGTAGCAGGTGAATCGATTTGAGCGAACTCATGGGATTGTATGCCCTTTGGGAGAGAGAATTCAAGGTCTACCTCAGGGAGCATTCGAGGATTATCTCTTCCGCCATCAGTCCCATCCTCTGGTTATTTGTCTTCGGAACAGGGATGGGGTCTGAGTTCAACGTGGGAAACATAAACTACCAGGCATACATTTTTCCTGGCATCATCGCGATGACGATGATATTTTCCTCTGTGTTTTATGGCGCCAGCATAGTTTGGGACAAGAGGCTCGATTTCCTCAAAGAAGTTCTCGTTGCCCCAATCAGCAGAGCCACCGCATTCATGGGTAAGGTCCTCGGAGGGGCGACAGACGGCATCATCCAGGCGACGATAATAATCATTCTCTCGCCAATCTTCGGAATTCCTTTCGGGCTTGATTTCTTTCTGGTCTATCTCTTTCTCTTCATGCTGGTTGTTGGACTTACGAGCATCGGTCTTATCATCGGCAGCTTCATGGAATCGCCGGAGGGGTTTGGCCTGATAAGCGGGTTTGTGACTTTTCCCCTCTTCTTCTTCTCCGGAGCACTCTTTCCGTTGAGTAACCTGCCCGCCTGGCTATCGGCGGTTACTCTGGCGAACCCCGTAACGTATGGAGTGGACGCACTCAGAGGCCTAATGCTCGGAGTCTACAGATTTGGTCTGTTTGCAGACCTTTTGGTGCTCGGCTCGTTCGCTCTTGTTTTAGTATACTGTGGCACGCTTGCAATCAGAAGGATGAGGTTGTAAGCTACACGATGTCGAAAACAAGAGCTTTAGCGAAAATTTCTGAAACTATACACCGAAACCCCGCTTCCTACTCTCGCAGGTTAGAGGTGAAGAAGGTACTCGAAGTCCTGCAAATAACACACACTCCTCCACGATGAAGAGTTACGGCCGGGAGCGTTGGATAGTTCGGATGCCTTGCACATTTGAAGCATGGCTTGTAGTCAGGTTTTTTCACATTCAGCGTTCGCAATGCGGTGGTCATAATGGAAACGCTAATCGCACTGAGCTCGGAAGGCGAAATCATCTCGACTCTGCTCATCGCCCCTGGAATTACCTCTCTCGCAATAGACAACTTCCGAAATGAGTGGTTTAATCAACATGAAATTTAATTTTCTTACTTACATCATACTTAAGTCTGCGCTTTGCGATTCACAAATCTTCCATGACGATCTCCGCCAAAGAATTGTTTTAATCACATTACAGTGTGCGCAAAGGCGCGGTAGACAAAATAATACCTCCTCCAGCATAGTTCGCGATCCTTCTTAGAGCAGGTTACAATATTATTCCCAATGATTTTCTTGCATTACGCCAAGTTTGGTCTACGTTCTTCGACCAAACAATCAAAATCAGAGGCAAATGTTGAAAGATTATCATTTACTCTTCACGGTGCAAGGATGTATCGATCCGAATCACCTAAGAGAATTTTATCTTTCTTTTTACGATATATCCTAAGAGACAACGATAAGGCCAAAATTGTGTAGATATGTGCCTACACAAAATGCACGAGAGGCAATTACAAACTGCTGCACACTAACGTGCAAACTTCAGGTTTTGAGCAATTTGCGAAAGCTGTGATATTATCACGGATGAGAATCGTACCTGCCTTTTTTATAAGCGGTGACCCTTCTAGACTCTTAGCAGTACTTCGAGAAATCAGTTTCAAGATCTCTCCCTTGGAGCCAGATTCGACTAAAGAATGACCCAATATGTCACAACCTGAATCCTCCAGCCCGATGGTAGGAAGGACCTGCCTCATCACTGGAGCCACTTCTGGAATAGGAAAAGCGACGACAATTGGTCTTGCGAAACTGGGTGCCACGATAGTCATGGTAGCACGCAATCAAGCAAAAGGAGAGGCCGTGCTGAACGAGATCAAGAGAATAAGCGGCAATGATTCGGTCTATCTTCTTAATGCAGACATGTCTTCGCAAGAATCAGTACGCAGACTCGCAAACGAGTTCGAGGCCAGATTCAAGAAGCTTCACGTGCTGGTGAACGACGCCGGAGTATTCCTCAAAGCATACAAAGGCGGTGGATGGGATAGAAACCACATTCGCGGTCAACTATCTGTCCATGTTTCTGTTGACCAACCTGTTGTTTGATGTCCTGTTGTCTGGCGCTCCCTCGCGAGTCGTCAACATTGCTTCCACCACCGAAAGTGGCGGAAGAATTGACTTCGACGACCTCAATGGCGACAAGAGATTCGGCGGATGGGCCGCCTACAGCAACTCCAAGTTAGCCGAATTGATGTTCACCTATGAACTTGCTAGTAGATTAGAAAGTACTGGAGTAACGGTCAACGCTGTCCATCCTGGAGCCATTAGGACAAATTTGGGGCATGGAAACTCTGGACTGGCAGGCTGGGGCTTCTCTTTTGTGAAGCTGTTTTTTGCTAGCCCAGAGAAAGGGGCAAGAACTGTGATCTATCTCGCGTCCTCACCCGAAGTCGACAAGGTCAGCGGCAAGTATTTCGCAAATTGTCACTTGATTAGCTCATCAAGGCTTTCACATGATGAAGAGACTAGGGCGCGCCTCTGGAAAGTCAGTGCCCAACTCACTAGGCTTCCTCTGATGGCTCGTTTGTAGATTCGTAAATTACTACATTTGTTAATTTTGTCCCGTCCTTTGATTGCGCTTGCACATTGGATTCAAAACGTGAGGCGGGTGGAGCAGACACGGAGAACGAGAAAGCGACAAGTTCCGGGGCCAAGAAGGTGCTGCAAATCAAGCTCCCGAGACCGATGACAAAAGGAGCAGTTTCTCTCGAAGAGGCGATATCTTCCCGGGAATCTTTCAGACAGTACTCAGCGAATCCCATCAACCTTAAACAACTCTCCCAAATTCTATGGGCCGCCCAAGGAGTGACTCACGATGGCATGCGGAGTGCACCATCTGCTGGAGCACTGTATCCGATGGAGATCTACGTTGTCGCAAGAACCCGCGGAGTTGAAGGTCTCCTTGCTGGGATTTATCGCTACGATTATCAAAATCACGCAATCACTCTGTTAAAGGAAGGAGACTTTTCGCAAGATCTGCAAAGAGCTGCAAGTGATCAAGAATCAGTGGGAATGGCAGCGTCGAACATTGTAATTATTGGCATCTTTGAGAGGACCACGGCGAAGTATGGGGAGCGAGGCGTGCAGTACGTCTTTCAAGAATCTGGACACATTTCAGAGAACATATTCCTCCAGGCCGCAGCACTAGGCCTTGGTTCTGTCGCGATGGGAGCCTTTCGGGACAACGACGTTAGAAGAGTTCTAGGCGTTGCAAGAAATGAAAGGCCAATCTACATACAGCCGATCGGCGTGAAAAGCTAAGTCACAGGTGTTACGACAAACCTGAATTCCGCCTAATTATTAGTAATAGTGAAACTCTACCGAGTCATCACTGGTCCAGCTTTGAGCAAGCGGAAAAACTTGTCCTTTCGCTAATTTGAACGAGTCTTCAAAGCAACCATTTTCTGATCAGTTATATCAAGAGAAAACTCACACTATTTTCTTAAGGGCTATCCGATATGGGATGAGTGAAAGGAGAAGGCGCAAGGGCCAGATTTGGATCCAAGCTTTCCTGACACGCGAAGAAGAATGGAGTTTGTAAACTCGGAAGTCATTGGCGAGTCGCCAGTTCTTTCCCAGATCCCAAAGAATGCGCCTAAATCATATCACATCCTTGCAAAACCAACCGGAGCCATCTGCAACCTCAATTGCCAGTACTGCTTTTTTCTCTCGAAGGAAGAACTATACCCCAACAGCAGGTTTCGCATGTCTGACGACCTCCTTCAAGCCTATCTGGCCCAGCTCATCGACTCTCATCAAACACCCGAAGTGACAGTCGCTTGGCAGGGAGGGGAACCGACACTCATGGGGCTCGAGTTCTACCGCAAAGCAGTTGAGTATGAGAAAAGATTGAACAAACCAAACACCACGATTCAGAATACGATGCAAACAAACGGAACACTTCTCAACGACGAGTGGTGCACTTTCTTCCGCGAAAACAACTTCCTGATCGGCCTGAGCCTCGACGGCCCTAGAGAGATGCACAATGCCTACCGCGTGGACAAGCATGACAACCCCACGTTCGACGATGTGATGAGGGGCCTGCGACTACTACAGAAACACAATGTCGATTACAACATTTTAACAACTGTAAACTCCGCCAATGCAGATAACCCGCTCGATGTGTACAGATTCCTCAGGGACGAGGTGGGAGCTAAATACATCCAGTTCATTCCCATGGTGGAGAGGATAAACTCGGACGGCCGGACGGGCTTTCAGGAGGGGAATCAGGTCACATTCCGCTCAGTCAAATCCGAGCAATGGGGTGACTTTCTGATTGACGTATTCGACGAATGGGTGCATCGAGATGTCGGACGCATATTCGTGCAGATGTTCGACGCTGCGCTTGCCTCCTGGGTCGGAGCTCCTCAATCAATGTGCATCTTCTCTGAAACATGCGGTAACGCACTTGCCCTGGAGCACAACGGAGATCTGTACTCTTGCGACCACTTTGTGGAGCCCAAGTACTTGCTTGGCAATATCAAACAGGAGAATATGATTGAACTCGTCGCATCCGAGAGGCAGAGAAAATTCGGGTCGAACAAGAAGGACACACTGCCAAGGTACTGTCGAGAATGCGAGGTCCGCTTTGCCTGCAACGGCGAATGCCCTAAGAATCGCTTCATCCTGACTCCGGACGGAGAGCCTGGTTTGAATTACCTCTGCGCCGGATACAAGGCGTTCTTCAATCACATTGCCCGCCCGATGCAAATCATGGCAGAGTTACTCCGACGCAACCGTGCGCCGGCCGAGATAATGTCAATACTAGCTTCTGAGGAAGCGAGGTTTCGACATCAGTTGCACTCAAGTGCGGGGCGCAACGATCCTTGCCCCTGTGGCAGCGGGCGCAGGTTCAAGCATTGCCATGGGGCATACGGTAAAGCCGCTGCAAAGTGATGATGTAGCGGAAGAGAGACAGACTGACTTCTCTCCAGTATACAGGCTTCTCTGCAACCCGGTTATACCGTAGTCAATAGTTTGCGCAGCTCGGCTTTTGCGTCGAAGAAAGGCTCGCCACCGAAGTCCAACGTGACCTTCTTTATCTTCCCGGAATATTTGAAGGGAGATTTGTATTCGCTTGTCACAGACTGTCCCTCGTTTCGGCCGCAGCTAATTCCTCCGCCGCTTATCGCAAAGGATAGCGGCACAGTTACTGGGATTTGACCTTCTCCCACGACCTAGTCATCTATCAAGAGCCTTCCGATCCCCGGAGCTCCCTGTCTCCTCTTCGAGAGGCGTGCCGCAAACATCGGCACTTCTTGCCAATATGCCGGAGTATTCCTTTGCCATGTTTCAAAGAATTTGATATTTTCATTGATGAAAGCTACAAGAATTGTGCCACTTCAACTACGTTGAAGATGCGATGGAAAAAGAGCGCCTGTGTGAAAAAGATGCTCGGATTTTACTAATTAAACTCATTACATATGACTTACGATAACGAGCTACGACAGGCCGGAGGGACAAATGTGTGGTCGCCGGCTCTTATACTCAAGTAGGCTCAAATTCGCTATTTGCAGTTTATTTGAACTAGAAAAGAAAGTCTTTACGAGACGCATCTTCTTGCTCGCGCCTCTGCAATTTACTTCGAATTTTTGATCCCTTATTTTTTACATAAAGCTGCAAAATGGAACTTGTCATCACGGCAGAAATGATGTAGATAGAGAAGCTCGGCGACGCTCTAAAGAGCAACAGGCTCGTAGTGCAACCCTAGCACCCCGTTATCGAATGCTCGTGAGCTCACAAGCTTAAGTGGATGCCGTACATTACGATCCGTAAAGAGTGGTTTGCCGGCACCTAGTATGATTGGTCGGATTCTAATGCGATATTCGTCAACAAGTCCTTCCCTAGCAAAAGCGGCCACTAGCGAGCCACTGCCAACGACCACCATGTACTTTCCTGACTCGTTCTTCATCTTCGAGATTACCCCAACGAGATTTTCGTCTTTCATCATCTTAGAGGGTTTCCAAGACGCTTCTGTAAGTGATTTTGAAAAGATGATTTTGGGCGTTTCATTAAGGCGCTGAATGATATATGAATCAAAACCACTGGCTTCAGGCTGAGACGTGGGCCAAAACGAACTGAATTCTTCGTATGTTCTTCGACCAAAAATTAACGTATCCGCGCGATGGAGGATGTCCTTTGACCATTCCTACTCCTCGGTGTTGAAGTCAAACCAATCAATGCTGTTATTCAGATCTGTATAATAACCGTCCAGTGAAATAATGCTATCAATAATTAGTTGTCGCATGCTAGAATGTCTAATCTCCTCTCTGAACTCCTCACCTTTACGAGTCCTGCTGGTATCAAATGTATTCCTTATTATGTTAGTGGGGGAGTGAAAGTATACCGGCTTGGATGAAGGAAAACGATGCAGCAACAACGAGAAGAAGCAGTCCAAGGAGGACTCGACCCGTTTGAAATAGAGTTTGAAAGTTGCCGAGTTCAGGCGACCTTGAACTGAAGTAATGGTGCGGTCGCCGGGATTTGAACCCGGGTTCTCAGCTCTTCTCGCTATAGCCCGCCTTCGGAAGAATATGCTTGCGAGCTTGCGCATGGAGGGCTGACGTCCTAGACCAGGCTATCCCATCCCTTGTTCCTTGACAGAATACAGATGACTGGACGACAACCGCAGTACGGCGGTACGGATTTCGTCTAGCAAAAATTCAAGATATAAAAGATTGCGTGGCTGGAGATAACAATTTAGGATCCGACAGCGCCCGCGAATTTCTTGGCAGCCTCTTCCCTGATCGAAGCGTTCTTGTTCTGGATTTCCCTCTCGAGCTGGCTTGCCATGGCGTCAACCTGGTCACTAACTTGTTTGAATCTTTCTTTTATCTCGTCTTGGTTCAACTCTTACTCCTTCTCACTCCAAAGATTCTCTTACTTACCTAAACGTGTCTTCTCAAAGGCTAGCGGCAAGTCTTGAAGCTCGCTCCGCAGCGTCCTCTTCTTCCGGCTCGCCCTCCGCGGTCGTTGCCTCTCCTTCCTTCTTGTGCTCGAGTATGCGCTTGACCTGTTTCAGCCTGACAAACTCCTCCCTCTCCCTCTCCTCGAGAGTGGCGGAGATGAACTTGATCGTGTCCTGATACCCTGGAATGATGATGTACTCTAGAGCATTGAGAAGCCTCTGCGTCTTCTCTAGTTCGCTCGCCAGCCTGAAGATTGCGTTCTCAACCTCGGCAGCCTTGAGTATTCCGGGGAGGACGTTCCGCATCATCCTCGTCGCCTTGTCCAAGGAGGCATTTGTGTCGGCGAACCCGTAGGTCAGACCCACGTTCTTTTGCGTGATCTGCATAGTTGGCACGCTCACCGAGACTATGGTTCGTACATTGACAGAAACGTCCACGGTGGGCGGAGTGCTTGTCGCGACCGATTCTAGCCTTGTGGGTCCGAGCTTCAGATAAGAGTCGTAGAGCTGCCTGTATGCCTCAGAGAGCGGCTCCCACATGTCCTCCCTCGATTTCTGCGCCTCGTTGATCATCTCATCGAGCCTCTTGAGAAGGACCTCGCGCTTGTCCTCGAGAATTTTGTACACAGTGCGCGAGGTGCGCAGTGACCTCTTTGTCTGAATCAGACCGATCTTCGTGGGGAGGACCTTATTCCCGGAGGCGACCGACAACTCTCTGTAACTCACCGATTTCTAAGCTGTGGCAGCGACCTGCGGCTTGTAGTATTTCTTGATGTACTCGGTGCGGATCTTTGTCAGTTCGCTCTCAGGCAGCTCGGACAATACGTTCCAAGCCAAGTTAAGAGTGTCCTCAATCGTCCTGTTCTCGTCGTAGTTCTGGGAGAGGAATTTCTGCTCAAAGACGTCACCAAAGTTCAGGTACTTGGCGTCTACTCCGGAAAGTCCGGCCTTGCCGACAATTTCAGCTAGTGACCTCAGCTCCTGAGCCCTCGAATACGCATCGTATAGCTGGCTCTGCACTTCGGCGTGGTCTGCGCGTGTCTTTCCCTGGCCGATACCGTCCTTCTGGAGCCTAGAGAGGCTTGAGAGAACGTTGACCGGCGGGTAGACTCCCTTCCTGAAGAGTTCGCGCCCGAGCACGATCTGCCCCTCAGTGATGTATCCGGTAAGGTCGGGAATCGGGTGCGTGATATCGTCAGAAGGCATCGAGAGGATTGGCATCTGCGTGACTGACCCCTTCTTCCCCTTGATCTTGCCCGCCCTCTCGTAGACTGTCGCGAGGTCTGTGTAGAGGTAACCAGGGTATCCCTTCCTTCCCGGCACCTCTTCCCTCGCAGCGCTGATCTCCCTGAGCGACTCTGCGTAGTTTGTCATGTCGGTGATGATTGCAAGAACCTGATAGCCAAGATCAAAAGCAAGATACTCCGCGGCAGTTAAGGCAACTCTTGGAGTGATCGTCCTTTCAATCGCTGGGTCGTCCGCGAGGTTGAGGAACAGTGCGCTCCTCCTAATTGCGCCGCTCTCCTCAAGAGTCCTTCGGAAGAAGGCTGCCTCGCCGTGCTGCACTCCAATCGCAGCGAAAATCACCGCAAACTCTTCCGCCTCTCCCAAGACAGTTGCCTGCCTCGCTATCTGAGCCGCGAGCTGGTTGTGAGGCATGCCTGCGCCAGAGAATATCGGGAGCTTCTGCCCTCGCACCAGAGTCATCATCGCATCGACCACGGAGACACCAGTCTGGATGAAATCCTCTGGGTAGTCACGTTGCTCCGGGTTGATTGGTGCGCCGTTCACATCGCGGAACTCTTCACCGACCGGTGGTGGCAGACCGTCAATCGGCCTACCCAGACCGTCGAAAACCCTTCCGAGGAGTTCGTTTGAGACCGGGATCTCCATCGTCCTCCCCGTGAACCTGGCCTTTGTTCCCACCGTCGAGAGACTCGAAGTCCCTTCAAAAACCTGGACGACCGCGCGACCGCCTCCGACTTCGAGGACCCTGCCGAGCCTCTTGCCCTCGGATGTCTCGATCTCTACGAGCTCATCGTAGGCTGACTTGCTTACGCCTTCAATTACTAGCAGTGGGCCGCGTATCTCCGCGACCCTGCTGTACTCCACTCCGCCCGATGTGGCGGAACTACTTTGCAACTGCCTTCACTACCTCTCCTTGTTGTGTCATAGTCTTGAACTCGTTTCTCATCTCGTCCATTATGGAATCCAGTTTGTTCAACTCGGACTCTTTCACCTCGAACTTTGCCCTAATTATCTTAGGTATCGTTGGACTCGCCCTAATCTGCGCGAGAGTTGCCCCGCCGCGAAGGGCGTTGAGCGCCTCCTTGTGGAACTCTACCATCAACCTCATCAGCTTGACCTGCTTTTGCGGGCTGCAGTAGGTGTCCACCGCGTCGTAAGAGTTTTGCTGAAGGTATCCGATCTTAATCATCCTAGCGATTTCGAGGATTAGCTTTTCCTCATCAGGCAGCGCTTCAGGTCCGAGCAGCCTCACGATTTCTTTGAGGGTATCTTCCCTTTGAAGGACCTCGTAGGACTCGTTGCGAAGGAGCTCCCAGTCCTTCGACACGTTCTCCGCCCACCACTTTGCCACAGTGCTGACGTATCCAGAGTACGAGGTCATCCAGTTGATCGCTGGATAGTGCCTAGAGTAAGCGAGCCTCGTATCAAGCGCCCAGAAGGTCCTGATGAACCTGATTGTGTGCGTCGTCACCGGCTCTGTGAAGTCTGCTCCGGTTGGAGACACTGCGCCAACAAGCGTTACTGATCCATTTCTCTCAGGTGTACCAAGCGCTCTAACTCTTCCTGCTCTTTCGTAAAACTCTGCGAGCCTCGAAGCAAGGTATGAAGGATATCCTTCCTCCGCAGGCATTTCTTCAAGACGCCCCGAGATCTCCCTGAGTGCCTCGGCCCACCTCGAAGTAGAATCTGCGACGAGAACCGTGTCATATCCCATGTCTCTGTAGTACTCCGCCATCGTAACTCCAGTGTAGATGCTGGCCTCCCTTGCGGCGACCGGCATGTTGCTCGTGTTTGCGACAAGGATTGTTCTCTCCATCAGTGGTCGACCAGTAGTTGGGTCTTTGAGTTCAGGGAACTTTACGAGCACTTCGGTCATCTCATTTCCTCGCTCGCCGCAACCAACGTGGAAGACGACTTTGGCATCAGCCCAGGTGGCTACCTGGTGGAGCGTGACTGTTTTCCCGGTCCCAAACCCACCCGGAATGGCACCAGTTCCTCCCTTCGCTATTGGGAAGTAAGTGTCAAGAACCCTCTGTCCGGTTAGAAGCGGAATTTCAGGGTCAAAGCGGTCAACGATCGGCCTCGGGATCCTGACAGGCCACCGGTGGTACATCTTTAGGGCAATCTTTTCTCCGCCGGATGCCTCCGCATTTGCTATCACGTCCTCAATCTTGTACTTGCCTTGCTTTGCAACGTCGACAATCTTGCACTTTGGAGTGTTTGGCGGCGCGAGGACCCTGTGCTCGATGAGGTCCGTCTCCGGTACAGTTCCGAGCATGGATCCACCTGTTATCTCATCGCCCACCTTTACTCTCGGAGTAAAGTCCCACGGCTTGTCCTGCGGGATTTGGGGCGCCGTGATACCTCTTCCGATAAATGCACCGGATTTCTGCGCGATAATGTTGAGTGGTCTCTGTAGACCGTCGTAGATATTCCCCATCATCCCCGGTCCCAAGGACACGGAGAGTGGTAGTCCAGTACCGAAGACTGGCTCTCCAGGTTTCAGACCGGAAGTTGACTCGTATACCTGAACAAACGCAACGTCGCCTGTGAGACGGATGACTTCGCCGACCATCCTAGCCTCTCCCACTTCGACTGTTTCATACATCTTTGCGGCGGCCATTCCGTCGGCTTTGACTGCCGGACCGCTAACCCAGACTACTTTTCCCTTGGCTGCCATGTCCTGCTCTTACTCCCACACTTTTTTGTTTCCAATTATTCTATCTCAAGAATCAGGATTTCTTTGCTTTTCTTCCTTTCTCTCCAGATTCATTGCTCACTAATGCATTGGTGATTATGTCTTTGACACCGCGAATAACTGAGCGATCTGCTTTCGAAGTACAGGCTTCAATCTTTCTAGCCTAGCCTCGTAGGTGTTGTCAAACATAACATAACCGTCGCCCGAAGCGACGGTGACCCCTCCTATCGTCTTGCCGAGGCGTGCGGACGACCTGCTTATCTTAACGCTCCTCCTCTGCGAGGCTATCTGGTCGATGACCCTCTGGAGCGTTTGTTGATCGCGCGAGTTTGCAGTGACAACAAACTCTGCTCCGCCGACCTGCTCCATCGCTTCAAGTATCATCGTTTTCAGAGCGGATTCATATTCCCGCCCGCTCGCGAATTCCTGAAGCTTTTGCATTGCCTGCGCGAATGCGGCGTTGAGATTCTCCTCGATAATCTCGAGCGACTTGTTCCTGGCAGTCATCTCGGCACCACCAGTGATCTGGCGGCGTAGAGCTTCTGCCTGCCGTTGCTGCTGCTCCTGAATCCTCTGCACTTCAACCTGGGCCTCGCCCATGCGCTTTGCTACGATGGCTTGCGCGGAAGTCTTTGCCTCCGCAAGGCTCTGCATCGTCTCTGCCAGTGCTTCATCGCTGACCTTCTTTACCGTGTACTCTATCCCATTCATAACCTAAAATCAGACTCCCAAAATCGATTTCAGCATATCGCGATACTCTACTTTCTCCTTCTTACTTCCTGGCGCTGGAATCTCGTAGACCAGTGGCATCGGCTTCTTTGTCCTTATCTCAGTCAGCCTGTCGTGAATCGGACGAGAAAGGTCATCCGACACGAGTATTAGTGCGACGTCGCTCTTCCCCATGTACTCCTGTATCTTTTCGAGAGCCTGGGAAGAGTCCCCGACAAGCACTCCCTCCATACCCGCGAGTTCAAAACCAGTTACGAATCCTCTGCTGCCTATCGCGACTACTCTCAAACTATCTTCAATCCAAAAATTGCTGCGCGATGAAAACCAATGGAAAATAAGTGAGAATTCGGATACCTTCGAAGAGAATGTGTTAGCTAGCCTTGCACCGCATCCACTATCATACTAACGGCCTGTGGCAGCTTCGACCCGATGCTCTTTCTTAGCGCCTCGACCTGCTCCGAGCCCCTGCTGATGATTTCGTCGGCCTCCTTCTGAGCGGACTCTCTGACGGCGTCGAGAACCGTCGCAGCCTCCTTGTTTGCTCGGTCGATAATCTCTGCCTTTGCTTGTTCTGACTGAGCCTCTGCAAAGACCACGAGCCTCCTCTTCATTTCGTTGACCTGAGAGTTCAACTCATCGAGACTCGACTCCATGGCTGAAAGAGAAGCAATCGCCTTCTGGATCTTGGCTGAATTGCTGTCTGGATAATGCTCTACCATCTGGTTCTGCGCCGGCGGGACTGTTTCGGCTGACGTCATGTTAGTGTAATTTTTCACCCTAAAATGAAAAGGGAATGCTGATTCTCTCATGTTAGTGAGAAAACTAGCACCCCAATATGCTCGCAGTTTTTTAGATCGCTGGCGAGGCTGTCTTAAACTTTTTACCTGATTCCAGTTAAGACGTGAGTCTCAGGATCGCTGTGGCCAGGTCTCCATCAGAATCCTTCAGGGCCTGCTCAGCACGCGCCTCGTTGACGTTTGCTTGCTGTGCCACAAGAAGTACATCCTCCCTAGTGTACTTTGGTTTCTCCCTCATCCTCTCCTCGATGTCTTCCCCGACGACCTGGAACATCCGGTTCCCCTTGACTTTCATCTCGGAGACAGAGGCGTTCTTAATCACAAGATCCTTGTCCGCCATGCGAATTATCACTTCTTCCACTCCTTCGACCTGCTCCATGCTGACGCCCATACGGTCCAGCATTCGCCTTGTTTGTCGGTTGTCAAAGTTCATCGGGGCCATTAGTTCGCTGGGATGCGCCTTCCCGAACCTTAACTGCCGCTCCCCTCTTAAATTGTTTCATCAGGGGGCCCGCAATCACACTCTTACCCACGGCAAGGAGTTCTCCCTTCTCGTTGAGGACGACCACATCCTCGTTTGCGCGAAGTGAATCGTCACAGTAGGCCACGTGCCTGCAAAACACGGTTTTTCCCTGCGAGACAAACTCGGACACGCCGTCGATTACCGTGACGACCCACCTAGGCCTTGTTTTTTTTGCAGATTCGCTTTTCTTCCTCCGAGTGCTGCCCTTACTGCTCCACTCAAGAAGATATTGCGCTCCGCTTACAGTTGGAGCAATGCTTCCGTTGGGGCGAAACGAGAAGAGAACTTCTCGGCTATCTTTGTGAACTATCTGCCTTAACCTTCCCGTTCTGGAAGAAACAAGTAGGGTCAGGTCGGAGAAATCTAACTTCTTCGAGGTGCCCTTACCAAAGATGTAGTCCAAGCTCATCCTGAACTTTGACTGCCAGAACCGCAGCTGGCGGCCACTTGTGACCTTCTTCATCGCCAATTATGCGCGTATCACTCGCTTTCTCCATTTTCGCTTACCCTCAAAACTCAACCCAAAATGAGTGTCCTGATCTGGTTCACAAAGGACATATATGCGTGAAATGAGCCACATTTTGCTGTGAAGTGTGTAGCGATCGTCTATGAATTGTGAAGTCTGTGGCAGCAACATTCGTGGTGAACCTCAGGTCGTAAATTTGGACGGTGGCGTTTTTCGGGTTTGTAATAGCTGTTCCAGACTCGGCACACCCGCGAGAGTACAAAAGCCCTTCGGCTCAAGAGGCGGCGGGTTTAGTGGCGGATACTCTGGCGGCGGATATTCTCCCGGGGGCCAGAGGCCTGGCGGATCAGCGTCTAGTGCTCGTCCCCCTACTTCACCTCCACCCCCGCCTTCTCCTGTCTTTGCTTATCAGGACGAAAACCTCGTTCTTCGTGAAGATTACAGCAAGGTAATCAAGAATGCCCGCGAGCTACTCGGAATCACTCAGGAGGAACTCGGGCACAAGATAAACGAAAAGCCCTCAGTCATAAGCCACCTTGAGACCGGCAGAATGAAACCAGACGATGCCCTAGCAAGAAAGTTAGAGCATTTCCTGAAGATCCAGTTGTTCATCCCCGAGGAACAGGAAGAGGGAGAAAGCGGCTCGGCTCCGCCCGGCGTCAGCTAAACTTCTGAATCTGGAAGACAAAACTACTCTAAAATTTCTTGCAACATTGCTCGATTTTACGACCAGATTGCCTCTAGCCCAGAGTGGATTGCCTTCACTGCGAAAGGCAATCCGGTTCGTGGAAGAGAAGGATGATAATAATGGACATAGTAGATCCTTTTTAGGTTACTCGCCAAGCGTATGTAGAGAAGCGGCGGGAGAAGAACAGTAGCCAAAATTGAGCCAAGCAAATGTTACTCGGGGGGCGACCGCCGATCGTAATGATGCTCTCCCCTACGACGTCGATGTGTTGAGGCTCGGGCACAGGCTCGTCCGTGACGCTAGGATGAGTACCCACGTGGGACTCGTAGCTCGCGCGTTAGGCGCGCGTTCGCTGATCATCTCCGGTGCGGACGATGAAACTGTTGACTCGCTGCGGAGGGTTGCTGAAAGGTGGGGCGGAAACTTTGAAGTCGCCTTCACAAAAAGCTGGCGGGAGACTATCAAGAAGCATGCAGGCATCGTGGTTCACCTAACGATGTACGGAGAGCGTCTGGACGACTGCCTCAAAAGAATCAGGGAAAACCTGCAATTGCCGGAAGACTCTTCAAAGAGAAAACGAGTCCTAATAGTGATTGGGGCGGAAAAAGTCCCGTCTGAAATTTTCCAGATAGCCGACTACAACGTGGCGGTGGGCAGTCAACCCCACAGCGAAATCGCGGCGCTCGCCGTCTTTCTTGATAGGCTTTTTATGGGGGAAGAGCTATACTATAGATTTGACAAAGCTAAGATTAGGATAGTTCCCAAGGCAAAAGGGAAACATGTCGAGGTGCTTTAGCTTATCAAAAATGAAAATTGAATATGAAGATTCTTTCGTAAAGATTGCGAGCCTCCTGGGCGGAGAGGATTACGTAAAGGTAGCAAGGGCACTCCTGAACAACGAGAACGCAACAGACGAGGAAATTGCGAGCGCAACAGGGCTGAAGATTAACTCAGTCAGGAAGGCGCTCTACGACCTCTTCGGACGCTCTCTGATTTCTGGAATAAGAGTCAGGGACTTGAAGCGTGGGTGGTTTGTTTACAGGTGGAAGGCCCAAAGAGACCAAGTAGACGGCTTCATCGAGACACAGAAGAAGAAGGCCCTGGAGAGGCTGAGACAGCGCCTCGATTATGAGAAGGAGCACGAGTTTTACAGCTGCGAGACTCCGACCTGTAAGAAACTGACTTTCGAGGAGGCCATGGAGGCGTTCTTCAAGTGTCCGACCTGCGGAAAGAACCTGAACCTGATCGACAACACAGAGTTCAAGCAGGCCCTAGAGTGGAAGATCGGGCAGATGCAGCACGAAACGCGACCGCTCTAATCACATTACCCTGGCTTGAACCAGGACAGGCTCTGCATAATCTCGCTTCGCGGAATCTTTTGCTCGATTCCAAATGCGACCGCGGCGAGCGCCCTGATCTCATATTCGATAAGCTTTAGGATTCCGATCGCCTCGCTGATGCTGAAAATGTCCCAGGTGAACGTCCGCCTGGCCGCCCTGAGTTTGAGTATCTCAAAATTGCCTTCGAGCACCCCGATCCAAGACGGATTAGAAGCATCCTGCTGAGTCACTATGCCCGAATAGGGCGTACGCTCTAGCTGAGAGATTGATTCGCTTGAACTCTCCGAACGCGCAAGCGCGACTAAGATTTCCTTGGGGACCCTGAATTCTGGTTCGACTATCATCCCCTCAGCCTCCCCCGGCTGTAGGCCCCACTCCCTCGATCTTAGTACGGAAGTCACATTGAAGGCGTCAATGTCGACTGCTATCAGCTCCCTAAGCTCGCGCTTGTCTGTCCTCTCCGAGAGGAAGGCAGCAAGCAGGTTCCTGTAGTACGCACGGTCGATGTATAGGTCGATGACCTGGAAGTTCTTTGTTTCCTGGAATGCCTTTACCGCAGCTTCGGCGGCCTCGCCGTACTGAGTGCTACGCAACGCCGAGACGGCTTCGTCGAGTCTCTTGGAGGCAAGTGCCCTGACAATTACGTCCCTCGTCCCCACGAGCTCCTCGACGTAGAGGTCGACGAACTTTGAAATATCTTCATAACTCCTTTCGAGTGCCAGTCCCTTCAGGATGTTCTTTAGGTTGTTTGAGAGAAATTTGGAATAGTACGCCTGGAGGACCTTGGAATTCGAAGTCGCCGTGATCATTGATCTCGCGACCTTGGCCAGCCTCCTCTGCAGCGCCAGCTCAATCCTTACAGCATCATACGGCCTTTGCAGATCAGATATGGCGTCTCCGTATGCGGTCCCCTTGAGTTTTGAAACAAACGTATCCAAACTGTCTGAATCTGCGAGTTCGTCGAATGTTGAGTAGTTTAGAAGCGCGCCTCGAACCGCGAAGGCCTTGGTTCCTGAATAGACGCTTTTGCTCAATGGAATTTTCTCCTGTTCCTATTCACACAATTCTCCGCAGGCGGAAAGATTGCAATCGACGCAGTCTGAGAGTTTTCTTTATTGAAAATTTTGTCTCATGGTTATGTTTTAAGCCTTTGGAGATAGGCGCTTGAAATAGATTCGGAAGTTTCCTGACTATAAGGAAGAGAAAAACTCCTAAACCATGACCGTGATATCGGATTGCTGAAAGTAGAAGAAAAGGAAAACACTGCGCATTAGAGAATCAGTCTCTAAGTTTCTGCTACTTTGTTGCCGATTTCTTTGCGCTCCTCTGCTTCTCGACCTGTATTGCCGTCACCCTCAGCGTGACCGTCATATCCCTTGCGGTGTCAGCAATCTCGTCAAGGTGGGAGAATATGTCCTTGAGCCATATCCTGTACTCGGACTTGCCCATCTTCTGAATTGCGTAAGAGTTGAACCTCCCTCTAAGTCCGTCCAGGACCTTCTCCCTTCCCGATACCCTTCCGCATATCTCCCTGACCTTCCTCGGATCCTTGTCTAGAAATCGGAGCACAGACATAAGGTCTGACGAGATCAGGTTGACCTGCGCGGTCCCGGCGCCGAGGAGCTCGAACATCTCTGAGCTTGAAAACGAGGAGAGGTAGTTGAAGAGTAGGGCAGTTCTTCCAATCAGATCCGAGATCCGATCAAGATTTTTTGCGATGCCGAGCAGTCGGTCTGACTCCGCCTCGCTCGCAAGATCGGCCTCCATTATTCTTGTTGCAACGTCTTCGAAGAGCGAGTCAGCTTTATCCTCTCTCGCAATAATGTCAGCTAGTATCTTCCTCGTCCGCAGCTCGTCTCTGGATTCAATTGCAGCCGTGACCCGGGCGAGAAGGCCGGACATTTCCACCACCTCCTCCGAGAGGGAAATCAACCCCTCAATCAGCTTCCCAGCGGTTTGCACCGGATTCTTTTCGCTCAATTATTTGGTTGTAACCCGCCCGAAAAAAGCTCGACTTTCACAACAGATTTCTTTCAAAATTCTAGGATGATGGTATCAATAACGGAGAGGAATTTCTTCTCTTTCTCCTGTTTGATGGTTATCCGCACCCTGCATCTATATACTTTCGAATACACTCGCTTCTGATCAACTAGGACGCAGTGGAGACTGCGCGTTGCATGCTGATTCGAACTTGGCTCTTTCATCCTCCCGCATGCCTTTTAATATCTCGGGAGCGGGGAAAAGGAACTCGGTCCGACTTTTTCTCCCCTTGCCAAACCCCTTTTACATGCGAGACATTCTTTCCATGAAGGACTTTGCCCGCGAGGAGCTAGACCTCCTCTTCTCCACCGCAGATAAGATACTATCGATGAAGTACAGGGAGCGGGTCGCGCTGGGAGAAGGACGGATTCTCGGCATCATGTTCTTCGAGCCTAGCACGCGCACAAGGCTCAGTTTCGAATCCGCAATGGCTTCAATTGGCGGAACCTCCGTGGGTTTCAGCGAGACGAAGACCACATCGATCGAAAAGGGCGAATCGCTTGCTGACACGGTGCGCGTCGTAGAAGCAAACGCCGATGTCCTCGTCTTGCGCCATCTCTACGAGGGAGCAGCACGATTTGCGGCCGAGATCGCATTGAAGCCTGTCATAAGCGGAGGAACTGGCACTGAGGAGCACCCCACCCAAGCGATGCTTGATCTGTACACAATTTTGAAAGAGAAAAAGCAGATCGACGGTCTGCGAGTCGGCATCGTGGGGGACCTGAAGTACGGCAGAACTGTTTACTCGCTGATCTACGGCCTCGCAAAGTACAACGTCGAGGTTGACCTCGTGGCCCCGCCGACTCTTAAGATAAGGCAGGAAGCCGCGCACGACATTGAGCAGATAAAGGTGGCCGGCTCTTCAAGGTCCATAGAGATAAGAGAGTTCGAGGACCTCCACTCCATCCTCCCGAACCTCGATGTCCTTTACATGACGCGCATCCAAAGAGAGAGGTTCCCTGACGAACAGGAGTATGAAAAAGTCCGAGGGTCGTACTACATCGACGCGGCTCAGGTTGAGAAGATGAAGAGCGATGCGATTGTCATGCATCCCCTCCCGCGCGTCGACGAGATTCGCCCCGACGTTGACTCGACAAAGCAGGCGAGGTATTTCAAGCAGATGCAGTATGGTCGAACAGTTAGGGCGGCACTGCTCTCCCTTATCCTGAACGCCTAACAAAAATGCTTAAGCGGTTTGAAAGAGTGGTTGTGAGGGCGAGCGCTCCTGTTCCAGCTCGCCCAGCTTCGGATATTTCGCACGTTATTCTAGTTACACTTTGAGTAGCCGCAACTTGTGCACCTGTAACAACCATTCTCGAAGATTATGGAGGCCTCGCCGCAGTCTGGGCAGTGCTTCATCTCGGGCTCCACTGCTATTGTGCGGCCCAATATCTCCTCGAGTGCCTTTGCCACGGCGTCCGGAACAGAGAGGAGTTGCTTCCCGTTGTCCCATGATACGTCCCTTCCCTGGATCCCCTTCAGCGTGTGGATCACTTCCTGCAGGTTACCCCCGTGTTGAAGGTAGAGGCTGATGAGTCTGCCGATCGCTTCGGCGTCTGCCTTTTCGTCTCCTCCTGACTTGCCCAAAGTCACAAACGTCTCCCGGACGATGTCGTCCCCGTTCTTGTTCGCCGTGACGTATAGGCTCCCCTGAGGAATCTTCATCTTGATTGTCTGGCCGCTCAGTACCTTCGGGCGCTCGTACTTTTGCGCCTTTCCGGCGCTACCCTTGTGCTGGCTCGCGGCCTCTGCATTGGTGAGCAGGATCCCCTCCCTAGCTCCCTCCCTGTAGACCGTGATTCCCTTACAGCCCGCCCTCCAGGCCTGGAAGTAAATGTCCTTGACGTCCTGCACGGTCGCCTCCTTTGGTATGTTGACCGTGCTCGAGATGCTCGAGTCGATGTGCTTCTGGATCGTCCCCTGCATCTGCACCCTGAACTCCGCCTTTATGTTGTGGGCCGTGACGAAGATGTCGGGGAGCGCGTTCTCAGCGGCGATGCCAAAGCGCTTCATGTACTCCTGGACGAGCGGGTGGTAAACCTTGAACTCTCCGCCCGAGAGCGACTTGCTCTTTCGCACGTAGCTCAGCGCGAAGATTGGCTCAATCCCCGAGGTTGTGCCTGCGAGTATTGCACCGCTTCCCACCGGCGGCACTGTGAGTACGCAGGAGTTCCTCACTCCTCCGGACGCGATCTTTTGCTTGACCTGCGGATCTAGGCGCTGGACGAACGGCCTCGAGAGGTGCTTCTCTGCAATGAATGCCGGAGCAGGCCCCTTCTCGACGGCAATGTTGCAGCTCTCGTCGTAGCAAATGTTCTTGATCTTCTCGAACATCCTGTCGATGAACTTGACAGATTGCTGCGAGTCGTACTTCAGGTTGAGCTTGATCAGCATGTCGGCGAGTCCCGTGAATCCAACCCCGATTCTCCTCGACCACATCGAGGCTTTCGTCTGAGCTTCGAGAGGGTGCTTGTCCTTGTTGTAGTCAAGGACGTTGTCGAGAAACCTAGTCGCGTAGCGTAGCGCCTTTTCCATGTTTCTCCAATCAATCCTTGCCCTGTCGGAGAACTCGTCGACCACGAAGGCCGAGAGGTTGATGTTTCCAAGACAGCAGCAGCCGTAATCCTCGAGGCACTGCTCGGAGCACGGATTGAATCCGTGGACCTCCATTCCATTGTACTCTGTCGGAGACTCATTCTTCACGTTGTCCCAGAATATAATTCCTGGCTCCGCGGACTCCCATGCAGACTTCACGAGCTTGTCCCAGAGGTCGCGCGCCCTCACCACCCTCTTCATGTCAGCCTTTTCATTTTTGAAGGAGAGTGCAAAGTTGTCGTCCTTCTCCACCGCCTGCATGAAGGCGTCAGTGATACAGACGCTGATGTTGGCATGGTTGACCTTGGACAGGTCGCGCTTTACGTCGATAAAGTCCACAACGTCCGGATGATCGACGTGAATCGTAATCATTAGCGCGCCACGCCTTCCGGCCTGGCCGATCGTCCCAGTGGTTATCGAAAAAAGTTCCATAAAAGAAACTGAGCCCGTTGATACAACAGCAGAGTTGTTCACCGGCGAGCCCTTCGGTCGAAGGACTGAAATGTCGGTACCCACTCCACCGCCGTAAGAGTAAGTCCTCCCCGCCTCCTTGCAAAACTCAAAAATGCTCTCAAGAGAGTCATTTTTGATGGGGAGGTAGTAGCAGTTGAGAAGCGTAGACCTCCTGGGCTGCCCCGCGCCGAACATTATCCTCCCCCCAGGTACGAAGCGGAAGTTTTCCAGCAGCCAGTAGAATTTCTTTGTCCACTCGCTCCTCTTCTCCTCAGTTTCCTCGACGGAGGCTAGTTCCCTGGCCACGCGGGCCCACATGTCGGCCGGAGTCTTTTCAACGACGATGCCGTCCCTGTCCTTCAAAGCGTACTTCTCGTAGAAAACCCTGGCCCTCAGCTCGTCGTTGTTGAAGAAGTCCAGAGTCGCCTTTGGTAGTTCAATGGGGGCAACTATTTGTTCCAGTTCGCTTGCAACCTCGCGAACATCCTCCACTTCCTCCGCCACCCTATCGTCGATCGAATTGGTCTCCACTTTGCTCAAATCAAACCTCGCTCATTTGTTCCCAGTTTCAAATATTCCTGACTTTGATTTCGTTTCGTTGCCAGCGTGCCGCACGCAGTTTTCGAGAAGAAGATGAAGATGAAAGATAAGGTAAGACGGCTATATCAAGTTGCTAGTTTCGCACCGAATTCCCAAGGGAAAAAATCAACACATGCCTCTCCTCAGTATCCACTAGCTGAATATCCCTTACTAGAGGGACTGCTCCGGAATATCGCATGCTCGCGATAGATGGCTCTGAGCACGTATTCACAAACGAATTCTTCAGTTCTTCCATTCGTCGATACGTGGTTAATCGGTAAGACTTTTCCTCACTTTGTCCTTGGTTTTTCTTGCCTGCTACTTCGTTGTTCCCCTTCGTTCGTCTTTCTCTTTCTCTTATTTTCTATGTGCATGCGTAACTCGGTAGTAGAATATTTAACATTAAGCGATTTACGTGCGGGACTCTAGAAGAACCGCGTCGAGTTCAAAATTATTGTAAATTAGTTTTGACAGTAGCCAACAGCGAAATTCCGTGATAGATGTCCAAAACTTTTCACAACGACAAAGAACGCCCGCAAGAAAATTGCGATGGAAAGATGTATAGGCCGCCGAAAAAAAATTCAGAGTACTCCAACTCTACTCAACAAAGGAAAACAGGGAAGCGAAAAAAGAGGGAAGTGAGCTTTAAGATACTCCCTTAACTTTTCATTCCTAGTTTCTTTGCTATCATTCAATCTACCTGATACCCGTACAGATTCGGGCTCTTAGTCCAAAGCCCACTAGTGCAGCGAGTTTGCGATTTCAAGCTACAACTAGTGTTTGCGGAATGAGCGAAGTGGATCTGCAGTTCGCGCATCTTCCTCCGACAAACACCTTCAATCCACATTTCTTGCAAATGTCGGGATTTCTTGAAAATCTTGCAAAAGGAAGCTTGCCCGAAACGCCAGTAAGTATGTTACTAAAGTTCAAATGTTGTTGTTCGTTGCCGAGCTCCCTTGGAAATTCGAATGCCACAGTGCAACCACCGCTCGCGGCCTTGCATAATTCAGAGACCGAGCGGACGACCTCCTGGTTGTCGAAGTGATCTGCGAGAATCGTCATACCTGCGCTGTATCCTCTACCCCTTAGTTCCTGCGCCCTCCCAAACCTCTCAGAGTCGGCCTCGGCGAGCCTCGACTGCCCCTCCAGACGCACAAGCGAGACAAACCCCTTCTGCCCGACCTTTGACGCCTTTTCTGAGACAACCTTGCTTCCGGTTTCGAGCGTCTTGAGCGCGATTTCCTGCCTTGAGGGCGATTCCTGCTTGTCGCCCACGAGACTGGATATGGCTTCATTGAGGCCAGCAAGGTTGACAACCAGCGGGAGGTCCTCTATCGAGGAAACGATTGGCAGCTGCGACACCGTGGGCAGGAGACCAAGCCTCAGGCTTTCCACAACCTGTTCCTTCCTCTTAGAAAGAGCGTTTACCGCGGTCTGGATCACAAGGGCGAGCTTTGCCCTGAAGTATGTCTCGTCCCTGTTTGATTCGTACGCCAACCTGGGTAGGTTTACAGTAAGGTTGTGAAGCAACGCGACTCCATCCGACACCCCGCCATCTTCCATGCCCGCGATAGAACCCAACCTAAACCCAGAGAACGTATACTTACCGTCCGACTCGAGCGCAATGTCTCCACCTTCGGAAATCACTCGCGCCATTCCCTCTATGACCCTCCGATCAAAGTATCGGCCCGGATTGACAACAAGGTTAATCGTCGGCACTGGCACAACCGAAGCAAACTTTGCATAAGCAGTGATCAAAGACTCTCTCAGTTCTAGCTGAGTCGAGACATCCTCGTCCCTAGCTGGGTCGCCAATCCTGAAAGTCACAGCCCCGGCTTTGCGTCCCGGCGTTGCCGAGGAGATCGCTGTCAGGATCCGCGAGAAGAGCTTGACTTGCTCATCCTGCGAGCGTGGAGCGAATAGCTTGCAGAGGAATGGAATCAGATTATCAAAGCATACTTCATTTGAAACCTCCCTAGACAGCAAGCTGGCGATCAGTTCCAGAGTCTCAAGCGCTGAATCAAAGCTCTTGATCGAATCAAGGCGGGGGACGTGCACCATCTTGCTCCCGAGCACCAGTGGATTTGTGTAGAGAGTGTTGAGGTCAAAGTACAGCGTGTCTGGCATCAAGCTCCAAGCACCTAAGTTCGAAATGTGCAGATCTCCGGAGAGATGCGCGTCGGAGACGTCTCTAGGTATCTTTGTCAGCATTGCATATTCAGCGAAAACTCTAGCCGAAGTTTTCGAGAGGACATTTTCTATCGACTCTGTGCTCTCCGCAGCCTTCAGTATGAGCTCGCTGACGTCAGCAACGGGCAAGCCGAGCCTCGTCAGCTTGTGCCTGTACTCCTCGTATCCGTGCTCAATCAGAATCGCGTTGACAATCTCCCTTATCAGTGGCGCGGTCAGATAAGCGGTCTGGAACTTGTATACTCGGGCCTCTGTTTCGCTCGCTATCTTTTGCGCAATCTCGACGGGCATGCCCGCTTCTTTGACCAGAGACTGGAGGATCTTGTCTGCATTGAACTCTTCCATCGCTTGTCTTGAACTGCGCACGTAGAGCTTGCCCGACTCGAGCATTGATTGCTCCTCTATCTGGCGCGTGAGGTTCAGGACCAGTCTCCCCAGGTTTGTGACGGTGTACTTTCTCTCTGCCCGGTTCAGAGAGATTAGTGTCTGCTTGACGAGCTTGCGGAGGTGATATGCGAACTTGCCCGACTCTTTCTTTGACTTGAAACCCGCGAGCGTCTTTAGCTCGGAGTAACTCAGCGGTCCCTTTGAATTTAGGATCCTCAGGATATCCAGCCGGTTCGGCGAAGCGATGACTGAGTAGATGGTTCTGACCCTTCTGGGTGCGCTCAATTCTTTTGGAACACCACAGTTTTCTTTTCTAGTATGCAGTATTGCGTGCGAGTATGAAGGGCCTGCAAAATCTGATCAACCAGCACCGTGCGTGCTGAGAAGGAATTGGTTAAGAAAATTAGATTCAAGTGCAAGTGGCCTATGTTAGTTAGTTAAAAAAGTTTGAGTCGCGCTAATAGATGAAGTCGGGAAATTCAAATATTATGAGTAAGCCACGCGTGCGAACGATTGAGAATGAAACAAAGGTGGAAAGGAAATCGAACGCAAGTTAGTCATCGAGTCTAAACTTGCTGATGAAATCTCATAGCCGAGAGACGGAAAGATGCGGCTTTAGAATCAACTGTATGATCGGCTTTTTTTTGAGCTTCTCATTAAAGACTGCTCGCAAAGGTGGGACGCGAGCCTCTCGAAGAAGTGGAACCCGATATTAAGGCCCACTTGGATCCGCATGAATTCCATGAATTGCTTGTAAGATCAGGTTAGCGAATGTCTCCAACAGAAGTCTTGATTAGTTTCATTTGAGAAGCGGAAATGAAACGAATATGCCGACCGCTCCCCCCGTTAACTTAACAAATTACGCACAAGCTTTACCTCGATCTTCTCACAGGCAAGACTTTGTTCAGAACCTAGTGTGATGCACCATGATTGCCCTAATTCTGTCTAGAGCGCCCTTGCTCTTTCTTCAAGTTGAAGGAGATCATCTGGAGCGCCAAGGACGAGTATGGTGTCGCCCTCTTCGATCCTGAACGCCGGATCATACGTGTTCTTGAGGACCTGGTCGTTGCGGACCACACCTATGACGGTCGAGTATTTGGATACCTCGGCCAGCCCCTTCCCTATCAGCGGTGAGGATTTGAAAACCGAAAACTGTGCAATTTCTTTAGTGCCAATCTTCTCCGAGAAGACAACCCCGACGAGATTCTTCGTCACTGCCGATAGCGCGAGAAGGTGCCCAACTGTGACCGAGGAAGGTATCACCATGTCCGCGCCGGCGTTCCGTGCCGTTTCAATAAGCGCCTGGTCGTGAACCACGGAAATTATTCGGATGTCCGGGCGAAGCTTCCTTGCACTCAGAATCACGAGCATGTTGTCCGGATCGTTCTCATGGGCGACGACCACCATTGCCGCCCTCTCAATGCCGGCGGCAGAAAGCGCCGTGATGGGCTGCGTCTCGTACTCGAGAACCGCAAAGATGTCCTTGCTCAGGAGTTGCTGATATGTTACTGGATCCTTGGTGAGAACGACGTAATCGAAACCGAGTTCCTCAAGTTTCTCGACAACGTACCTGCCAAGGTGGCTGTAACCAAATACGATGACGTGTCGTTTGAGCCTGTTTATCAACCGCTTCTCCGCTTCGCCTTTTGCTAGCTCGCCATTTACGACAGTACTTACAGTCTTCTGGACCATCGAAGCGCCCGCGCCCACGGCCACTATCATCACCACGATTAATAGGATTGCTTCATTTCTGTCCATAGTCGTGAAGTTGCCGTTGTTCGGGAGGTAGAGCCCAATCGTCGTGATTGTAGAGACGGAGCCTAGAAAAGCGACAAGCAAGCTCACCTTGTCATAGTAGGTAAAGATTGCAGCACCACCAAAGAACATAGCAAACAGGACGACGAGTTCTCTGTAGGTGCTTCGGACAAACACGATCGGACCGTAGAGTGCTTCGTAAAACATGAAGCCTAGCTGGCGACTCTCCTTCTTCATCCTCGAGCGCCTCGAAGGTTGAGAGAGTATGCTGTCGAAATTACTGCCCAAGGAAAAGTGACGATGGGAACCGATGAAAGTATAGCTTTTACACATTTCGGGAAAATTAGGAGAATAATTCATTAATCGAGTAACGGAGAGAGTGTTATTGCTGAATCGAATTACGCGTGCTTCATCCATTTGCCATTTCCTTTCAAAGGACAGTGTTAGACTCTGAGCATCCGACCGCCTCCCTTAGTTTCCTTCTTATTGCATCGTAACTCTCAAGGAGGACAGACAAGACTCAAGCACTTGCCCTAAGCCCAATGTATCACTTACCCAGGTACAAACCAGTACTCCGATTCAAATCAGGCGCGAGGGTAAAGTCTGCGTGATTCCTCTAGCTCTCTTTCATCTTCAGATTGATTTCTTTCTAGGGTGAGTGTGAGAGAGAAAAAAATGGTGAGTTGAAATTTGTTGTTTTGCCCGAGATTGGTTGTCGAGCATTCGAGCAAATTCTTCGGAAAACTAGCAGTTGTTCACTCCTAAGAGAAAGCAAAGAACGTGCAAAAACGGAACAAGTCAAGCGCTGCGAAACGCAAGGATCAAAAATTCTTAAACCCCCGAGCAGCAAAAGTTGGAGAGCGAAATGTACATAAAATTGGAGATTTGGCTCTGAATCTCAAGCAGTAAGTGTAGAGCCAATGTCCGAAGATTTCGAAGCATTGAAGAAGAGAATTGCGCTAGCATGCAGGATCGCCTACCTAGAAGGGCTAAAGGAGGACAAGGGGAACGAAATAGCGGGACACATTAGCGTTCGCACAGGATCGACGCTCCTGATGCCAGGCCACATGCACGACAAGGGAAAAGGGCTACCCGATATTACCTCGGCTGACATCATCGAAGTGGACATGGACGGAAATCGTGTCAAAGGGAATCTAGACCCTGTTGAAGAAGTTGTAATCCACACGTTCATCTATCGTGCGAGGCCCGAAATAAATTGCGTGACCCACCTCCACGCTCCGACCGCGACCGCACTCGCCAGTACCGATGAAACCATTTTGCCTATATCGATACGAAGCAGCTACTTTGCCGAGGGTCTGCCGATTCTCCATCGCGGCCCTGGCATTATCGACAACGAAGAAATCGCCTCGGAGATGATTTCTGCCATGGGGAACCATAATGCCCTAATTCACAAGGGGCACGGTATTATGACGGCGGGGCGAAACATGGAGGAAGCGTGCACGCTCGCCATTTTTCTGGAAGGCTCCGCTCGTAACCAGCTCTTAGCAAAACAGCTCGGAAATCTTAAGCCCTTTGAAAAGAGGTACGCGATTGAATACGCCAAGAGCCACTCCCTAGACAAAAGAAAGTACATCTGGCTTTCGTATGAAAACAAGTGGAAGGACATTAAAGTCTGAGGTGGGAAGGCACCAGGCGACCGGCTCTTTGTCTCGGTCCGCCCCTGCGAGCGTAGGTTAAGTTACGCTCTTACTTTGAAATTATCTTCACTCCTCCAGTCAGCAAGAGTCGCCTTATCCTTGCTCTAAAGTGCTCTTCGCAGTCGCTGTACACTGTCCGCGCAGCTCTCGGCTGTTTGTATCCCAGCTTCTGGCAGGTCTTGCAAAGCCGAGGGTCATACTTGATCTGCTCCCTCTCCGGCGAGAACTCGAGAACACAACTCGCAGTCTGGATTCGACGCATGGATTTCACGTACTAATCCATAATCTCAGCCATTCTATTAAACAAAACGGAAACGCTCTAAATAATATCGGCATTCGGAATATATCGAAATTTGTGTTACCGTCGTAGGACTCGCGGTGATTGTGAGTGATATTCGTTCGCTTCGCTCGTCAGGAATTTCCTAAGAAAATGAATCTCGCGTGCATCTAGAGCTCAAGCAAGACTTGTCGGCAGAAAAGGAAAGGAACTTGGGTTATCAAAGTAGTAAAACCAATTGGGAAGAGGATGCCTATCATGTTGCGCATGATGCAGCGTGATCTGCTTGAGCCTCTTTCCGCTTCGAAAGTGTTTGTGCAGAGCCGTTGTTTAGAACAGCACGTTCACCGCGTTCGCATGCCCGTTCAACATGTTGAACATGAATCGCATAATAATCATGAAGTGTTTCCAAAACTGAATTCCAGATACTAGTATCAAGAGCTGATAGTATCGTCTATTCCTTAGTGAGGCTTTTTTCCTGGAGGGAGAGAATAACCGGACGAGGTCGATTCACTGCATTGGAGACTTTTGTCATCGAAGCACTAGAATAGAGAACACAGATCGATGTGCTAACGCCTGAAGATTATCCAGTTTAGCAAGTGGCGCGAAAAGGAAAGCAAGAGACTGATCAAATTAAAGGGAACGCGGAAGGGGAGAGGGTGAAGAGAGAAAAAGGTCGGGAAGTCGAACCGATGCCATGTCAGTCAGCGAGCGAAGAATTGAACTAGCGCACTGCAAACACACATTTTCTTCACGCCCTCTTCCTCGTTTACAGATGCCCTCTCTTTTCACTTCCGTCTTCTCAGAAAGCGATGCCAAGTAATGGAGTGGTGAATAAAGAAGCTCCAAGTCAACTACAGCTGACTCTTTGTGGCTAACATCATTTAGCCGCACATGAGCCTTTTCGGTCCATTTCAGGAGCCAAAACTGCGCTGTTGAGAATCGTCAGAGCAAAAACAGGAGTTGTGGGTCGTATGGGTTTCTCGAAAATAACCTATCGAGTTACTTTTGGAAAGAAAAGGCAAATGGTCTCTGCAAAGGATACTATGCGATCTACAGCGTATGCAGTTCATTCGGTATCCATGTTAGAGGCTTCGATCGTCGTGGTCCTGTTATTTCTCTTGGAAAGATAGTAGGACAAGACAGCAAAGGGTATTACCAAAGCATACGAAACAAGTGTCCCGGCGACCACTCCAAGCGCCGGATAGGTGTATCGGACCGTCACACTGTATGGTGCCGAAGTCAGTGTCGCGGAGATCATCAATGGCTTGGTGATTGCCCGCGAGTAGTCAAGACCCCTGCTTTTGTTCATTATGTAGAGAGTCGAAGTGAACACCGCTGGGAACGCTGAAAATATCCCACCAAAGATCGGCCCGCCGATCTCGCTCATAAGGACGGCGAGGACGACGACCGAGCCTGCAAGCAACGCGCGAAACAAGATTTGTCCTACGGTGTAGTGTATTTGTGTACCCTGGAAATTGGGAAGATCCAACTGCCTTTCAAATACAAGGTATGTGACAATGGAAATCACGGCGAATGCAGCAATTGAGGCAGCATAGCTCTGAAATCGAAAGACAACAACAGTGGCGTCAAGAGCAAACCAAATTACAAAGGAGCAAGAAAGACCTAATGCGAATCCTCTTCTTGCGAGCAAAGCGTAGAACAGCGCAAAAAGACCGCTAAAGCTCAAGATCAGCGGGAAAACAGTCGTCGCTTGCGATGCAACTTCTGGCGACTGATTCAGTCCAATGAAGAGGAAGGAAAAGACCGAAATTGACGGGAGGCCTCCCACAAACCCTCCTATGGAACTACCCGCCCTTTCGGCAATTATCGTGACGAGCGTCACCCAGACGCTTCCCACAACAAATGCAAGTATGAGGCGCAGCAGAAGCAAATCGATGGTCATTTTGGAATCTCTACAATCCGATAGTGAGGAAAACTAATGCTCGCGAAATTCGATACGGCTTGAACTGGAAGAGCAGTGCCTTGAATGAAAGCGGCGAAAAGGTTGCACTCTTCCAAGAATCAGTTTTACGACTCAGTTCCACAATTCACGACCATGCCATCTAAAGTATTCCGAATGTTCAACACGCACGTTTTTAGTTGTCCGCAGCAGAATCAACTGGCGCAACTGAAGATCCAAATAGAGTAGTGGTTAGCACTTCTCATATTCTAACTGGTCTGCGAAAAACGACGCAAGGAAATCGTGGATTTGAGCCCCCTTCCAGCCACTCTCTTATTTTCCAGCACCTTTGTTCAATCACTTTGGGGTTGAAACAAAATGTTATCAATGCCCCTCGTTAATGCCTTGATACCTGTTCCTGTTGATTCGGCGCATCCTCCTTTCACTCTCGGAGAGGAGGAATTATGCATGGCGAGATCGAAATATTTCGCCTTGACGGAGTGAGGCGTAATCTTGGAGCCCCTTGTGTCCCCCGACTCTCGAAAACTCGAGTCGCTTCTCGCTCAGATCCTCAGTCAGAGGCCAGATGTCTCGAGGGAAAGCCTCCTCAAATTGATACAAGAGAAGAAGAGCAAAGTCGGCGGGGGCTATCTCACCGATCAAGGTGCTCTCTTTCTTGTCGCGGCAGACCTGGGGGTCACGATGAATTACAACAGGTCCAGTACTACAAAACTGGCCGACCTAAGTCAAGAACTGCAGAATGTCACGGTTGAAGCAAGAGTGCTTGCGTGGGGTCCACCCAAGGTCTTTGTGAGAAAGACAGATTCAAAGCAAGGACTCCGCACGAGAATGGTCATTTATGACGAGACATCAACCATCATGGTCAATCTTTGGGATTCCAAATCGTCTTTTCCGCTCGAGGGCAAGGGGCTGCGACCTGGCGACCCCATTCGCATATCAAATACGTACGTAAGACAGAGCCCGGACGGTTCTTTAGCCCTCAATGTTGGCGAAAAGTCGAGCCTGGAAATTCTCCAAAGTGTCGATGGTACTGAGCTCTCAATGGTTACGCCCCCCGAGAAGCGAGCCGTACCTCCGGAACTGGTCTTCGAGCCTGCCCGCCACCTAGTATTGAAGGGGAGAGTTGTACGTGTCGGAGAACTGCGGAAGAGTTCTTTCAACAGATCAGACGGTTCGCAGGGTAACCTAATCTCATTCTGGATTGGCTCACCTTCAATATCCCAATCGACTTCTGAAGAGTATCAACAAAAGCCGACTCGGGTAGTCATCTGGGACAATCCAAATCCAGTCTTCCTCAGTTTGAGGGAAGGCGAGGAAGTTACAATCTGCAACCTGAGGGCGAAGACTGCGTCTTCTTCGTCCAATCAGAGTTTTGGAGGTGTTGCGGAAGGAGGGCAGGACATCGAACTGCACGGAGACGAGACCTCGTCCATACTAGAGTACTGGGTTGAGACGCTCCACTGGATCAAGAGTAACGCTCCGGATGTCTCGTATGTTCTCAGCTCTCATTCATCTTCGTCAACATCTCTCAGTGCGCATACCGGCAAACCGTCTTCTGACTCCCCCATACCATTCGTTGCGAGAATCCTTTCCATGGGGCAGAGAAAATTTGACGGAGCTTCAGTCCGAGTCCTAGTGACTGACTCGGCAAGCCGGAAAATCTCCGTTTCGCTCGCTAACGAAGCTATGCAAGGGGTGGAATCGCTAGCAATTGACGATGTCATTGTCTGCAAACCTGACTCGATAGATCACCTCTCATCGAGGGCAGTCTGCTCGAAGAAGAACTCCATTGTCAAAACTGCGGTGACTCGACCCGATATCCCCTCTTCCTCGAAACTTGTTACGAGCATTGAGAAACTCGAGGAGGGCAGCATCGTTTCTCTTGAGGTAATGAGCCTTGCAGAGGCCGCGAGCAGAGAGGTCCAGACAAAGGACGGCCTTGTCAGGAGATCAGAGCTGTCGGTTGGCGACCCTACTGGCGAGATAAAAGTTTACGCGTGGAGAGACCTTTCAAGATTGCTCGAAAAGATACCCGCTGGAGAAAGGCTCTGGCTTCGTGCAGTTGAGGCCCAGATCCATGAGGGCAAAAAGTTCTTGGTTTTGAAGAACTATTCCCGCGTTGAGCTAGAGAGTAGCTGAGAAAGTCAGGAAGATCCAACTGCAAAGTACAATTATCAGAGCGACGTTTTTCTACCTCAGTCTTGCCAAAACCCGCGCGTCGCGACGTAGTTCTTTTCGGCGAGGTAAATATTCCTATAGAACTGGTCTTCGTCGCCAGTCCGCCTAATTATTCTCGCTGCTGTGTCAACCCCCACCCCGAAGCCTGACAGAATTGTTATTGCCCTCTTGCCAAAGTTTTGTATGAGGCTTGAAGTCTTCCACGCACGTCTGAATTTCTTGTCTTCCTCTTCGGAGAGCTGGAGTCCCGCCTTCTTCTTCTGAATTATCTTTGGCAGGTCGATGTCCGAGGAATACGTCTCGGTTATGAGTCGAGAGTGGCAGAGTGGGCACACAATTGGCTCTCTCACGTCGCTAGTTTTCACGACTGACTCGTACCGCCCACAGCTCAGACAGAGCAGCTTGTGCTTGACGTTCCCGAGCCTCTCCTTTACGAGATCAAGGATCGCCTTCTCCATGCTCAGTGGAAGCGCAGCAAAGTTCGACGCAAATTCCAAAATGGGCCTTGCGAGCTCCGAGTAATCGTCAACGTCGACGATTCTTGATTTGATCCTCCCTGACCTGAGGGAGCCTATTACTTCCCTTGTTTTCTCGATATCGTACTTTTCCTGAAACAGCTCGCGAAGAATCTCCCTGTACAGGGCTGTTCCTCGGAACCTGTCCTGAATCAGCCGAGCGGCTCGCCTGTCGTACTGGGCGGACTTGTCCACGATTCCGAACTTTTTTCCAACATACCAGGTCTTCCAGTTTAGAGGATGAGTCCCCACTATCGAGGTCTGCAGAATATCCTCGAGGTTGACATCTTCCTTCATTGCCGTCTCGACAAGTTTGGAATCAAGCGCGCCGCTTGTCGAAAGCACGATTCTGTAAGAATCTGATTTGGTCTCGACGAGATATCCAATCTTCGCGGAGAGTAGAGTTGAAAGGGTCGTCGCAAGAGTCTGATTGACTTTCGTCCCGAGGCAAGAGTGCACCACGATGGTGGATGAGGCTTTCTTCCTCTCGATGATTATGGTTCTCTCATCTGGCATAAAGCTTTGAAGTTCGCGCGTTACTCTTTCCAGCCTCTCCTTTTGCTGCTTTGAAACTGACACCGTACTATTTCCGGACTTGCTCGCTATTTCACGACGCATCCCGCCTACGATCTGGGACGTTTCAAATTCTACGGGTATCAGTTCGCCTACCCAGTAAGGTATTGTGCTGAGGTCTCTAAACATGGGCTCAACGTGCATCGTCTTGTTGTCGTCGTCAATCGAGACGATCCTCCAAGAGTTCCCTTTCAGAACGAAGGGTTTTCCAGGTTCTCCGTATTCTCCCACGAATACCTGATCGAGTCGCCCCACTATTTTCTTCGTTGTGATGTCGATAACATCGAACTGCTGAATGTCCGGTATTGTAGAGATGTTTGAGAAGTAGTAATCGATGGTTCTTATCCCTCGCCTCTTGACGAACTCGCCGTCGAAACGGATTATCCCCTGCCTTTCAAGAATCGAAGCAACCTCGACCACGTCTTCAATCGTGAGTTCGTAAAAAGGATAGGATTGCCTGAAGATTTCCAGAATCTTTTCCGTGGTTATCGAACTTTCTTCAAGCGCAAGACCCGCAATGTGATGGGCCACGACGTCGAGTGGATTTTTGTGCACGATTACAGATTCAAGGGAGGACTTGTTCATCCTTTCAATTAGAGCAACGCCCTCGAGCTCTTCGTCCAGCTTGTTCGTTATGAGCGCACCGACGGCTCTCACGCGCATCTTGTGCCTGCTTCTCCCGATCCTCTGGATCAGTTTAGTGGCCTGTCTCGGCGATCCGACCTGCACCACCAAGTTGACCGCGCCGATGTCAAGCCCTAGCTCGAGGGACGAAGTGCAGACGACAATTCCGGCCGATCCGCTTCTCAACATGCCCTCGGTTGTCTCCCTGCTCTCCTTCGATAGCGAGCCGTGGTGAACCTCTACGGGGATGCTGGGGCTCTTTGCCTTCAGGACTGCTCCGAGAAACTCCGCCTCGTCTCTGGTATTGGTAAAGACAAGAGTACTCTTGTCCATTCCTTTTTGCTCGCCGATGTACTCAAGAATTCCATTTGCGAGCTCAGCCAGGTTCCCATTAACGTACTTCACCGAGACGTCATATCCACGCGCCGAGACGTCGGTGACTATTGCGCACTTGCCGTGTTTTCCAACAAGAAACTTTGCCGCCTCCTCAGGGTCGCCGACGGTCGCGGACAAACCTACTCGCATGATCTCCTCTTGGTTCTTGGTCACGATTCGCTGCAATCGCTCGAGACTCAGCATAAGATGCGACCCCCTCTCGTTACCGAGGAGCTCGTGAAGTTCGTCAATGACTATGCATTCAAGGCCCGCAAGGTGCAGTTTGAATTTCCTACTCACGAGCAGAATGCCAAGCGTCTCAGGTGTTGTGATTAGGATGTCAGGAGGGCTTGCGAGCATCTTTGCTCTCGCTGTGGATGAGGTATCTCCGTGCCTGATATCGGCTTTGAGACCTTCGGCTTCGGCGTATGAAATCAGCCTTCTGAAAATATCTCTGTTTAGGGCACGAAGAGGCGTGACATATAGCATTCTTACCCCCCGGGCGCCCGAATTTTCACTGCTTGGCCTCGAGGCAAGCCTTGCGAAGATTGAAATTACTGCAGCCTCGGTCTTGCCTGAACCGGTCGGTGCTACCAGGAGTGCACTCTTGCCTCTTAGAAGCAGCCTGTATGATTTGCTCTGGATTGGTGTTAGCTCGGCCCAGCCCAGTGCCCTGTACCTTTGCTCTACGTGAGCGTCCAGTGCACTGTAGTCGAACTCCAGAGAAACTCGCTGCTGCATTTAGGATGAGGTAACACACTCTCTTTCCCTGCTTTGCCCTCTAACCGGAATTGTCCTATAAAGGCCAAGGCAATACAAAAAGATCCGAAGATATAACCTTAGGCTGTTCTTGCTCTTAAATTCTCTCCTCGCCCGACAGTTCCTGAGAATGAGAGATGGCGTAGTGTGAAGAGGCATTATAGAGTCTTGAGAATTCAGGGCTGAAAGGGATACGTGAGGAGATGAGAGGCATATGCAAATACGGGACGGCGAATCATGTTATGGTTGCCGTGGTCTTGCGGCCTCTCCTCAGATTGTCGTACACGAAGACAAAAATCAGGACAGTGACCATCACGAAAAGAAAGGCGGCCAAACCTGCTGCGTAATCAAAGAGTGGACAAGAGCCAGGGGTCTGACAGTTCACGGCAGAGGGCGTCATGAGACCCAAGACAAAATCATACAACGCAAGCAAGGGAAGCATTTACCAGTTCAAAACCCTCTCTAAATCTTGTTGACTTTGCAACATGCATCAAATCGGGCTTTATTTAACTTTGATTGATGGACAGAGCGGGCTCCCACGTAAGGCTATACCACTTTGCCTGCCGCAGGCGAAGGGTTCATGACGGCTTCCGCCTCTATCTCTACAATCGCCTCATCGACTATCAGCTTTCTGACCTCGACCATTGTGGCGGCGGGCTTAATATGTGAGAAGGTTTCGCCGTGGGCTTTCCCAATTTCATTCCATTTGCTAATGTCCGTCGTGTAGATTCTTGTTCGGATAACATCTTTGAAGGAAGCTCCTGCCTCGTTCAGTGCCCGCCCGATCTTTTCGAAAATGACCTTTGTCTGGGTGTAGGCATCGCCAACTCCAATCACTTTTCCTTCTGAATCCGTTGCAGTCGTCCCAGCTATTACGATTATGTTCCCAATCCTTACGGCTCTAGAGTATCCAACGATTGTTTCCCAGTGCCCACCACTTGCGATGTTGATCCTGGACTCGCTCAACCTTCTTCCTCTTTTCCTCTGTTTGGTGCTAGTCTGTGATGACCATATTCTTTCTTTCGCTTTTCGCTGATTTCTTAAGCAATGAGTGACCAACCCCAGGCGGTGCGAGGGCACCATTGTTGACCTCGCCGATGTTGATTATTTGTCAAGCGAGCAACGTAAGAAGTCGGCTAGTGATTTGGCCCCAGGCACTCCGCTCCATCTTCGGAGGGCTTCTCCAGACCTTGATTGGAAGACGCGCTTTAGAATAATTGCGGCAAAAGCTTCGAGAAACAACAGGAATCCCCTAACATACTCAACCACGGAAGCCCCCATACGGGAGGAGCTCGTGAAAATGGGGTTTATCGAAGGTAAGACGTTCCTTCACGAGCACAGAATTTTCGGATATCTTGGAAAGAACGGGCAGAATGTTTACTTCTGGCTCGACTTTTATCTTCCCGACCTAAAACTTGGGATTGAAGCCGATGGTGAGGTCTGGCACCAATTCTTTGACCTCAAAAAGAGAGACAGGAATAGGGATGCGACGCTCGCTAGAATTCACGGCGTGAAGATTGTAAGATTTGATAGTTACGACCTAAGGAGAAAGAGGCTGGGAAGGAAGCTTTCCCGAGTTATTCGGGCGAGAAGTAAGGAGTGGCTGAACGGTGTGATGCCGAGCTCCAAATATACCTGATTCAATCTACTTATGAAATGGCAGTCTTGACTACCGACTGAGGCACCGGTACCTGTTTTCCTGAACCTGAGCCTCAATATGGAAAAAAGGAGGCGCTCAGCTAAGTAATGGATGAAAAGCTCGACTTGCAGATAGATCAGGTAAAGTCTGTACTTCTTGAAAGACCGGGCCGCAGAATGCCAGCCGGTGAGGCTGATGGACTTCCGGAAGCGGCGGTATGTATGGTTCTTCGTCCAGACTCTCAAAGCCATGAGCTCGCTGCACTATTCATAAAGCGAAAGGAGAGAGTGGGAGACCCGTGGGCCGGTCACGTGGCATTTCCCGGCGGCAGATTCGTTAAAACAGATCAGCATCTCCTCTCCACGGTAATCAGGGAAGTGCTGGAGGAAACAGGCATTGACCTGAGAACCTGTGCTATGCTCGGAACCCTCGATGAGCTAGTTCCTGGAAACAGAGCGATCAAGGTCACACCATTCGTAGCTCTTGCGCCAGAGCAAGTGAAAGTTGTGCCAAATGAGATCGAAGTCTCGAGCCACGTATGGATTCCGATCTCGTTCTTCATGGACAGAAATAATTCCCTTCCCTACACAATTGATGGCCCTGGTGTCGGAGAAAGGAGGCTCGTAATATCTTTCCCGTTTTTGGGCAAATATGTGGTCTGGGGAATGACTCTCAGAGTCATGGAAGACTTTCTGACGAAACTGTATAACCACTAGCTCACGCACGTTGGAGAGGCGGGTCTTGTACTCTGCCCACGCACCACTCTTTTTCAATATGTTCTTGCTAATGACTCTCTTTCCTCTCCTAAAATCGAACGCTAAAGTAGTGGCACGAATATGCCATCGCAATCCATATGTTACAGTAATCTTACTGTAATCATACAGTAATACTGCGATGCTCGAAATTGTCATGCAACGAAATTTTTCTCCCGGCCCTTCATGTCACACTTCTCGTAATCTATTATTTCATCTATAAGCAAATCAAACGAGCATCGCGCCCTAATGGGAAACCACTTTTGAAACGGAAGCGGAAGAGCGCCAGACCAGCGAAGAGATCACGGAGGAAACGTAGAGAACTGAAACACATGCAGGCTCATCTTTTGCAAAACCTTATTCTTGAAGAGCTTGAAGGATTTTGCGAATCTGATCTCAGAGTAAGAATATGCAATTCATGACCGCCAAAATGCAAAGTCTCGTGATGTTATCATGTGTGTTGGTCTGACCTGATATTCCATCTTTGTTGTACCATTTTGACCTGTTGGCCGAAAATTTGAGTCGTTGCATCCATTTTCCCATCTATTGCGCGAAGAATGAAGAATCCAAGCTGCTTGCCAAGAGCTCTGGTCGGAATCCAGAATTAGGGCCAGAAATGGGTCAGTTGATTCCCATAGATACAGGCCAGCGTCAAAGTGGGTGATTCAGTGCGACACAACCATCGAAAAGGGACCCAAGGTCATCAAATATACTTGACTTTGCGATTCCTATGAGAGATGTTGGCCAATGTCCAGGCCAATTAACTTAAGGCAATCTAGGCACTTTTCTCTTGGTCAACAATTGTTGACGTATAGTTACGGATAAATCACCCTGGGCCAACAGTTAGGAAATTGATCGCGTAAAAAATGAGCACCACTGAAAACAGCGAATACATGAACAACTCGCAACCACATAGCGAATCATTCCAGCAGCAACAGGTGGCTTCGGTAGAATTCGAGGTAATGGTAAAGGATTGGTGGATAGAGGGAGGAAGACTAGTAATCCCCAAGGAGTACCGACAGTATTTCCCCAAGCCTGGCGAGCCAATCGTACTGATCGACTATGAGGGCAGGATGTATAGGTCAAAGATACACAATCTCTGGCAAGGGGTTGACGTTGGCCGTATAGACGGTATCAAGCCGTTCTACAGGAACCATCCAATCATTACTCCAGGCGCAAAGCTGCATATTAAAGTCACCGGAAAGAGCACTGCGGTCGTTATGCTTGGAGAAAGAGCCACCCATACTATTTCACGCTAGGTCTAAACTGTACCGGAAGTAGATTCCTTGTCTTTGGCCTAGGCCGAGAAGTAGAAGGCGGAGAGGGGGCCGTGCACTCTCTTCGCTCAATCCCTCTTACTCTTTCCTTACGAAAACATCTTGCGGTTCCTCTAATTTTGTACTGCAAAGTTTTGGGCTTTTCGGGAAAGATTGATCAGCGAGGCCTAAAGGGGGGATCCGTAGCTATTCGTTCTCTCTTCGCTTTCCTTTACTCTCCACAAAGGCACAAAATGTGTCGGAGAAAATGTGAGAAGGCGGTTTCCGTTCGAGCGAATGCGCCCTAAATATCCTCAAGCGTATCTTTCCGGCATTCTATATCGGAGGTACTTGTCGTCAGGTGAGAATTTCGCCGGGTGCGGGCTGTAAGTATCAGCAGAGCCGCACTTGGGACACTTTGCAGAGAGCGAGTAGCTTCGGCATTGCCGGCACTTGCGCAGCAATCTATTCAAACTGCTTTCGCGATTCCTCCCTGGTAAATGTGAATTTGCCCTTGCTCTTCTCGATCGTCGTCTGAATGCGCTCCAGCGCGGATTGCAGAGCTCTCTCTGCCACCTTGTAATTTTCTGCGTGGACAACGATCCTGTACCTTGGAGTGCCAAGATATGTGGCTCGCACATTGACACCCGAGGTTTTGACGTCCTCGGCAGACTTCAATGCGTTGCGAATTACCTCGATTCCGTCGGAAGACTTTACGCGGATGTCCATCATGCCCCTCACCTCGACTATCGGGATCGAGATCTTCTCGGTCGCCACAGTTTCCACCTGCTGGGCAATCTCAGGAGGCAGGTTCAGCCGCTGGAGAGCCTTCTGCCCCCTCCTTGCAATGTCTTCGAATCCGTCGTATAGCGTGTCATACTGGTCAAAAATGGCGTCCTGGATGTTCCGCAGAGTTGTGTCGTCCGCGTTCATCTTAGTTTTCAGGGCATCGATAATCGACTTTGCCTTTTCCGATTTCTTGACCTCGATTATCTTTGTCTTCCTCTCTTCGCCGGAAACTTGCCGGAGTGAGAGGTCGATTTCCCTCCTTGTCCTGTTGACTCTGATGACTTTGAGTACTATCTTCTGGCCGGGTTTTGCATATCTCTCAATGTCTCTGACCCACCCAGTGGCAATTTCACTAATGTGAAGGAAAGCAGGCAGCCTGTCGTACTCGTCCAGCGTCACGTAGACGCCGTGTGCGGTAATCTGATTAACGCTGGCGAGCACTAGCTCGCCTGCTTCGGGAAGCTGTTCATGGGCTTCTCTTGTGTCTTCGACTGTCAAATTTTGTCTTCGAGACCTCTCTTTCTTTTCCAATCCCAGCACGTTTTGAGCTTGCGTTCTTAACTTCTATTTCCTTCCATAAATTTAGAACGAGACTTTGGGAAGGAAATAGAATGCGCTCTTCTCGTATTGAGGGCGTAAAGCTGTCTTACGAATAGATTAGCTGGTTTTGATTAGATAAATACGTTTACTGCTTGGCTACGCTTGCGTTTGCAGACGGGCAAACAGCCTCGCGAGAGAGACTTCATATGGGTTAATACCGCCCATGTAAGGGCGGCAAAAGGGCAACGCCCAACGCATGTAAGGTGCTCGTGTTTGCACCTTGCCAAGATTGGAAACCGCTAGGTGTAATCGAGCCTCTTTATCTCGGCGCCGACGCTGTCTGAGAGCTCTACCTGCCCGCCCGTGTGGTATGCCAAGATTTCACCGCATTGCTTGCACTTTACGTCGCGTGCACTGTTGGAATAGAAAACGTTCTCAGTTCCACACTTTACGCACACTCCCGAGAGAAAGGCGCTCTTTGGCCTTGGGATGTATACTCTTTCTTTCCTTACCATTTCCTGTCTCTACGTCCTCTTCATTAACACAAAAAGGCTGTGACGGTCATTCTCTACTGCTCAATTTCGAGCTTTCGCAATCGGATGCCCAGACGGGAGACATAATTGCCGCAAACCTTGCACTTTAGCCTCAAAACCTGCTTTTTGGTCGTCTTTGCGGTTCTGACCAGTTTGGGGAATTTTTGGCCTCCGTAGCCGTGGATATCCTCTTCGTGCCTTCTGGCTCCAATTGCGGTTGCTCTCTGTTTGCCTGCTTTGTAGATTCCAACGGAATGTGCAGTGTGCGTGTTGCACTTTGGGCAGTAGGTGCGCATTTCCTTAACAAATTTCATAGTCTGTAATCACACTGGGTTATTTTCGCTTGTATTTGTCATCGAGTTTCAAATAGCTTAGAAAGCACTGAGGCTATCTTAGAGGTTAATACGATGCGTTTTCCTTCCTTTATTAGCTAATCGTTAGGCGGGTAGAGAACCGCTTGCGGTCTGTCGCAGACTTTTTTCAAGTGGAGACAGTTGGGACGCGGTGACTTTTCCATGTCGTGTTGATTACAAATGATGTTGCCGCCAGGGGTAGTCCAACTTTCTCTAACTGGGGGTCTTCGAGTCTAACATGATGACCTCGCCCGAATAGGCCGATTCCAGATATTTCACCGACGTGAACCCCTCTCAATCTTCGCTCCGGCCGACCCTTCGTCTCAAGGTCAACATCCTCAAGCTTGGAGTATGGAAAGTTGTCCAGTCGCGAAATCGACTTTGGGCCACCATGGAAATGCTCCCTGGGCCTGTTTTCCGAGATGTTTGACAAAATGTACATCTTCCCGCCGCAAGTGAACAATCTATCACGTATTTTCAGAACCACTTCTGGCTCTTTGGAAGAGTGAGAAATGGACGCTGACTGATCCTTGTCCTCTTGCTTCATCACCAAAGCCGAGAAGGGTCGAATTTCCCCGTCTACCCGCAGGTCGATGACGTATTTGCTCTTGGTGTTTCCTCCTTCAAACTCGGTCAGAACAAAGCTACTTTGCGACTGCCTCGAAAGCTGACCTATTTTCTCACCATTCTCACCTATAGAAATGACTGCTAACGTGGGTGATGAATCGTCCCCTGTGGGTTTTACACAGTAATCAATTACCATTGGTTTTTCCACTTTCCTTCTGATTTTCCCCTTCTTGTGATTTGGTCCCAAGATCACTAGTTCAAACTAGATCAAATCGATTATGAAATTGAATTCCTGTCGCACGAGAGGTATTTGGTTACGTGTTCAGGCGGTTGAAATCTGAAAGCCTTCAACTTTCGGGTTCGACCCACTTGTCAGATATGATACCCATCTTGGCAAGATTCTTTGCATTTTCAATCGGCATGATAGCGACGTCTTCGGGCTCGAAGGGACCATAGGCTGAAAGATCGGTCCCAGAGATTGCAGTGTACGGTTGCAGAAATCTTGCGACGACGTACTTTTGTCTGACTGCCTCGCCCATATGTTCCAATTCCGACAGCTGACCGTTGAGTATGGCCTGGCCAACTCTGTCGGCCCGCTTTTTTGATTGAATCAGGGGGTCCACGATGAATCGCTCTTGCAGCGTGAGGTTTGCAACGTCACCCTCCGGGTCCTGCCTAAACTTGGCTATTCTAAGCTCGATGAGGCGCTTTGCTATCGAAAACAGGATTGACCTTTCCGCATAGCTAATCTCAGCCGAGAGGCTCCTATCTCGCTCCGAGCTCTCAGCGCGAATGCTCTTGATGTGAGCGGCAATATCCCTGAAGGTGTTGGGGTTTATTTTCAGAATCTCCTTTGCTCGGCTTTCGTCCTCAAGCAATCTGTTGAGCTTATCAGGAAGAGTCTCCATCAAATTTGGAAACTACACACTATTCTGCAGTTGAAGACGCCCATCTATCTATCTTTTCCTTCTCTCAGTCATTCGCTCCTTTTCCAACATTATTTCCCTGCCTTGAGGCATCTATTACTTGGGTTGCGGGCGCAACTCTTCCCGCCCCCTTTGCGATGATGTAGACTGCAACAAACAATGGAAGCGACCTGGTTTCGGAAACAAAGGGGCCATAAGTTTCTCCGCCCAGAGTGATTTTGGGGCACATGTCTATGGTCACATCAACCCTCTCCGTGGCGTCCTTGAGAGCAATCGCCTCCAGCGTCGGATCAAAAGAAGAAAGGAGGTTCTTGCTACACTCCTTCTTGATCAAACCTGTCTTGTTGTTCAATGTCTCAGGCATCCTGAATATCCTATGAACATCGGTCGTCACCATCGCATCTATCTTTACGGCGCAGGCTGAAACCATATCTCTCAGGAACGAATCTAGATCCTTCTTTGTAAAGTCGTTGACGAGCTCTCTCAGCCTTGAATCAAAGTTAGGCGAACTGAACAACTCTGATTCGGGGTCGAGATCCCGAATGTAACGTGCAATTCTCCCACGCCACCCCGGGTCGGATGGGGCGAGTCTCGTGGATTTTGAGATCTCAGGCATCATTCCCTGAGAGGTGATGTAATCTGCGAGCTCCGCCCTTCCGTGGGAATCAAGAAACTCGTAAGTGCTTCCCACGACTTCGACGTGGTATCCGGCGCTACCTGAGAAGTAAACTCTTATCTGATCGCCGGAAATGCCAAAGTCTTCCTCGAGGAACTCGAGCAGCTTGAATGTCTCCTTCTTCGTACCCTCGAGGCAGTTGGGGCAGGACCAAGAAAGCTCGAGCAACCTGTTTCCCCTGCAACCTAGGCAAACCTCTGGCCTCAGTCCGAACTCCCTTCGTCCGCACCCCTTGCACAGCCATATGTCGTGAACCTTTTTGCACGGAAGTTTGAGAGAGTCGGCGTCGATGTCGAAGATAAGCTCAGCCCTGATCCAACCTTTTAGGTGCATCTCAGCGGACGGGTCGGTGTATAGCGAGTTAGAGCAGTATACCCCGGCCGGCGCTTCCTTTACGAGAAGGGCTCTGAGCGAGCCAACATCTTTCAGCGAGATGTGTCTGACCATCCCGCCACCGAACGGGAGATACCCGAACTCCCTGGACTGAATCTCGGTGGGCCCTTTGATTTCGTTACTGAACCTGAAGTAGTATTCCTTGAAATATCTCTTCAGCATCAGCGTCGAGGCTTCGTCCATTCTCCTCCTCTCCTAGCTGTATCTTCGCCCCCGCCTGCCCCTTCGCCCGTCTTCCTTCTCTTTCGACGAGCTGAACCATCTTTCGCATCAGGTTTCCCAGTCGGTGGTGTTTTCCGCGACGGGTACTGCAGAGGGTTCTTTATGTCATAGCACTTTACCGGATCCTTGAAACAAAACGAGTGCGTCTGAAGAGTCTCGCATGAGGGAACCGAGTACCTGGTTCTTCCGCCCTTCATTCCAGCTATGTGCTCGACCTGGTACTTCGTAATCGAGGCCTTGAAGTCTGGCGCCTTTGGAAATAGCGCCATAATGTCATCCACGCTCTTTCCGGCTGCCAGCAGGTAGGTGGCCATTAGGAATCTTCCGTAATGCGGAACGTTCTCTCCCTTCTCAAGCAATGCGAGGGCCTGTCGTACGCAGGGCGGATAGTTCTCTGGCGAGATGTTGATGATCGTGAACGCGCTCCTCGGCGGAGGAGTCAGCTGAACGATTTGTTTTACAATCGAATCAAGCATTTCCGGAAGCTTTGGAGGGTTGATTGCTTTGAGCCTCTCCATTATCAACAATCGTATCTCCTCCCTGATCAGCCTGGTCAAGTCGTGCTGTGAGAGGTAGACCTTTCCGTTCTGAACGATTCTATTCACGAGCTTCCACTCTGGCTTGTGGAACTCGCTCGCCCTTTTCACATAATCAGCAACGGGTATCCGAAACTTCGGAAAGTTTGGAAGAGTGCTGTGCTCGAGCCCAATCCTAAGGAATCCGCTGAAAATGTCCTCGATTATCCTGTCATTTCGCTCCTGATTTAGAAACGATTCCACCCTCAGTGCTTCGGCTAGTGCGTATCGCGAGACAAGGTGATCAAGTTTCGTTGCCTTTACTAGCATCAGAGATACGGGGAAAGACATGATCTCAACTTCCCTGCTTGCCTCGCTCTTGTCAGAAACCTTCCCAGTTCTAACAGCCTCAAGCACTCTTTCCTTCGCCCGACTCAGAACTTTGCCGTACTCCGAATTTGCAAGATCCGCAACAGAGATTCCTTGCGCGCGGATGAAATCACCGGCCTGAGGAAGAAAGGTGTACTTGGCCAGATCATCATTTCCAAATTGCAAAGTTTGGGATGGTCACGCTCTTTCTTGGTTGCTTATGATGTGGCGAGAGGAAGGGCCGAGTAGGGGGATACCACCGTTCTTTGGTTCCCACTTTTACCTTTCTTGCCCTCTCTTTTCTTGTTGCCTTTATTTCATAGAAAAGGATTCAGCGGATCTCGCTTTCCAAACGTATGGAAGCGAATCACGCAGTGAGGGAGACACTACTTGTCTCCCTCGATTTAGCGCGTGATAGTGTGCGCTCGGAAAAAGAGAGGGAGAAAAACCACTCCCTGCCCTTTCGAGTCCAGCGGCCGCATTTCCATGTCTATTTCAGTCGATCCAGCGCGAAGTTCCGTCAGGATATACCTCTTGTTTGAAGAGTGCGGGTTCCTTCTTGTATCGCTCCACGGCCTCCTTTAATGCATCAAACGAAGCCCTTCTTCTCGGAGATGATAGCGCGACGAGAACCACTGGTTCACCGGGCTTGAACCTACCCAGCGCATGCACGATGATAATTTCGTTTAGGCCGTATTTCTTCTTGACCTCGGAGCAGATCTTCCTCAATACACGGTTGGCATGTTCGGCGTAGGATTCCATGACTAGGGCACTGATTGTCCTTTTTCCATCAGCGCTCTCAAGCCTTGCCGTTCCCAAGAAACTTACGGCGGACCCGCTATTTGCATCAATGGTGGAGATGAAACTAGCGTATGCTTTAGCGAAGTTTACTTTACTCTTCCGATAAACGCCCGTCTCCAAGGGGGCGATCCTAACTCTGCGCTTGGGCATCAGATTTTTCTCATTCTTATCTCAAGATTCAGTTATTCAAGACCCGAAGGGGAGAATCTCAGCGCTTGCCGCTCGCAATATAGATTGCGTGAGGCAATTCTTTCAGTACCAGTTCGACTCCTGTCCTTGCGGCATTCGGGGAACCCGGGAGGCAGACCACGACTTTGTTTTCGATTGTGCCGGCAATCGCCCTCGTCATTAGGGCAGGAGACCCTATCGAATCGAAGCTCAGTCGTCTGAAAATTTCTCCAAAGCCCTCGAGCTTCTTGTCGAGCAATGGTGTAACAGCTTCAATCGTGACGTCCCTGGGTGACAGCCCCGTTCCGCCTATGAGGATCACTACTTCGTAGTTCTTCTCAAACAATGCGCGGAGCAGATGCAGTCGTATCATCGGTTTGTTGTCATCGATGACCTCAAGTGAACATTCGTGCCCCGCTTGTCTGCACAACTCAAGAGCCACCTCCCCTGAATCATCCTTGAGTGATTTGTCGCTGAACCTGCTAGAGCTCACCGTGAAGAGTGCGACTTTCAATTTCGCCGGAGATTCGTGCTTGTGAGACTCGGCGGCTCTAGATATCCCCGCATCAGCGTGACCGTGGGATGCAGGTTCGTGGTGCTTTTCGCTCCGCTGCTCCGCGCTCAATGAAAGCTCAACCTCTAATTCCCTTCACTTTCTCTACTACGTGGATATCTGCGATCCTGGTAAGAGGATATTGGCCATCCTCGTCCTTTTCATATTTTTTAACGACGTCCCAAATGTTTAGAAGTGCAGCCGCAACTCCATTGAGAGCTTCCATTTCCACGCCAGTCTTGCTGAAAGCGATAACCTTTACCCTGACCCGCACCGAGCCCTTCGCTTGACTAATCTCCACATCGGTGCTTTCGACCGGGATAGGGTGGCACATCATCATCCATTGGGGAGTGGACTTGACGGCCTGAATTGCGCCTATGGTGGCAATCTGGAATGGATCTCCCTTTTCGATCTTGCCTGTCGCAATGAGTTTCAAGGTTGACCTCTTTAGAAAAATTGTCCCTTCAGCTGTTGCCTCTCTTCGGATTATCGGTTTCTCGGATATGTCGATCATCTTCGGATGAGAGCTCGAATGGTGAACTGATTTTGCCTTCGCCTGCATACTCTCCCTACGCGAAACTACCAACCCTCCACTTCTTCCCCCTTACAAATAACACTGTTTCTTTGACTTTCAGAAAAGTTTCTGAGCATAATTATGTTTTGCAACTCTGGTCTCCTTCTTTTCGCAATAGTCTAGAGGAAGCTGGCTACCATAGGAGCGCGTAACACAATGAACACTGACGCAGATGCAAAGAGTCCAATTCTTGCACTTTCGATAGGTTCTGCTTTTTCTCTGTCTTGTTTGCCTATTTCTGCTTCATTATCAAGATTGAGGAATGTCTCTTGTCTTTCATTCCGTGCGAGATTCGAAGCTTCGGATGCTCCTGATCGGTCACAGTCTTCTTTTTAGGTCACTGCGGATTCTCTCTCATTCCTGGCTTCCTTGTTGCCATTGGTCATAGAATGAACCCCGCCCTTCACCTCACCGTTTCCCGCTTTAAATAGCGAGTTAGCTCCGTTACGAACCCCCTCTAGGGGGGTACCTCATTGATTTCTCGACAATTGTCGAGTTTCTTGTTGGGCCTCTGTTAATTTTCGGGTGATGTTATAGCTTGCGTCAGAAGGTCTAGCCACTTCCCGCTTGTGCTGATTCCAGCTCTCTGAGCTGGCGTTTGACCTTCTAGTGCGGAGTGCGGTTTTACAAAATTGTAATGAATCCTCTGCCCTTCTGCTATTCGGCTCTCAAACTGCTTCCAGCCTCTTTGCACTTTGATTCTTTCTCTGCAAGTGCCGTTCAATCTCTCGATTCTATTGTTATTTGCGTGAGGCTTGCTTATCCCAGCTCTCGCAACATGCTTTGCGTCGGGTAATTGCCTCATCGCTTGGCGATAACCCCAAAGACCATCGGTAAAGACGTACTCGGGGAGATTTCCATGAGCGTTCTGCTTTGCCTCTTTGAAAGCCTCGATTCCACCATAAGCGTCTCTAAATCGAGAAAGCTTCGAGGCTAAGAGAAATCTTGTCTTTCTGTCCATAACATTCCAGAGAAAAGCGATATTCTGATTGTCTTTGTAATCAATCCCATCTTTGAACTTTACAAAGACTTCATCGGCGTGCCAAGTATCTGAGAGCTGAGGAGCTAGGTTATTGACGTATTTAGAAATCTTTGGAATGTACTTCTGAATCCAAGAGTAGATCGTGCCATAGGACATATCGGTGTTGAAGTGGTCAGACATTGCCCTTGCAATCTTTCTCAAGGACATTCCCGAAAAGTAAAGATCCAGAGTGAGCGAAATCGTCTCTGGTGAAAATTGAGCCTTCTTCAAGAGTGATATTTCCCTAAACTTGTGTGAGCAATCCTTACACTTGAAAACCTGCTTTCCTGAATCGTGGCCGAACTTTACTACTCGGATAGACGCACACTTTGGGCATTGAATTGAATCCTCAGAGAATACCTTTGGCTTCGGCTTCTCTCTGAGATAGACTTGAGAGGCAATCCAGAACTTTACTGCGTGAGCGTGCTTACAAAGTCCGACCTCTTCATGCCTTTCTCTAAAATCAATGCAGTTGCAAACATATTTTTCGTCAATCAATCTGACGAGATATACGACCTCTTCGACCGTCGAAGAGGGAACGCTGAAGGTTCCGTCAGCGTTCTCGGAGATCACGTTCTCCTTTGCGAGTATCTCGCCTCTTGTCATTCGGCTCAACGAGTAGTCATTTAGTTTGTCTCTTGCGTTCATGCTGTTTCTATCAGCACCATACCATATTCCCATATTCCTATATAGGCATTGCATAAGCATTATAAACCATGTTTGTATGCTTACCATATAACAATAAATAATACCTTCGACCGATTACCTCCTCATGCCACTAACAAAAGAGAAGGGAGAAACGGTAAAGGAAATTGTTGAACTTGACAAAGAGCTAGACGATGATTTCCGAACGACCATTGCGCAGACCAAAGGACTACACAAAGGAGTATTGAGGGATTCATTTCAAGAAGCTGTCAAGCTCTGGATAAAGGAACAGAAGAGACTTAGAAAGGAGTTCAAGGAAATTGAACGAACAAGAGACTAAGCAGGAAACATATTTCTCTTCAGACATGAAACATAAGTTGGTCGAGAAGTTCACAGTTGCTTACTATAACAAATCGATTAAGCTCGACTTGGCTCAAAAAACCAAGCAACAAGATAAGGATTTAGTTCAAACAGTCACCAAGGAAAAACTCGATGAGCTCGGAAACAAGGTTTTCAGTTGGGAAAGACAATATCACAGTGCTAATTCATTTTCATATTCTGCATATTCTTCATATTCAGATGGGTATTTCACGTACATTGCTGTTCTGAAAGATGAGCGTTTTGCTGAACTTGACGATCTTATTGACAAATATTCAGAAAGAGTCGAAACATCACAAGAAGGAAAACTTGAAGCTGAAAAGAAACTGTATTCTCTCATCATGTTATTGAAAAAGGAGAGTAGAATCGAGGGGAAATTTGAGCTGGAGCCTGCCAAGGATATTGAGACAATAAGACTCGGCGCAGAAGTCCGACAGAATTCTCAAGAGTTAGTTACTCAATCTCAGATGATAAACAAACTCTCTAGCCAAATTGAACTCTCGAATAAGATGCTTAAACAATTGCTGGAAATAGCGAAGGGGGGAATCACGCCGTGATAGACAAAATCTGTCCAGAGTGCAACAAGGGAAAGCTCTATTGTCGAAAAGGTCTTTCCACTTGGGGAAGGAAAATTGAGATTCGTACATGCTATGTTTGCGGATATTATTGGGATAGCTCCGAAGGATATGACGATCTCTCTAGGCGATTATTCAAAGAATACTTTCCGACTGAGACAAAGTGGCTTCCATCACCCGAAATTGAACGGCGATTTTCATCACCCGAAGAATTAACGCAACCCTTGTTGGAACCGCGTAATTGGGCAAGTTGGCCTTTCAACTCCATGATATCACGCTCAGCGGAATAGTGATACTCTCGACATATCGACTTGCGATTGTTTGGGCGGGATTAATCTGTGAGAACAGTCTCTGGAGCGCATTTTGCTGAATTTGCTTGTCCTCCAAGATAGCGATCTTGTATTTCTTCCAGAGGATAGCGAGCTGCGGGCAGGCATTGTTTGTTTCGCACCCCCCAAGGGGCATATACACTAGGTAAAACGAACCTGGGTTATAACCTGCACTAAAGTTGATCACGTACGTAATTACGTACGTGATCACGTGCGTTACACGTTTACGTGGCCTCGCGATACATATGCCACCACTTGCGCAAATCCATCTTTGTCACTTACAGCAGCTGAAAGGATGCACTTCTCAATATAATCAAACATTCCAATCTATGCCAGGGTCGGGCGACATTGTGACGTCTTTTACTGCACGCATTGTTCTTTTCCTGATCTCTTCCAGGCCCAGGAAATCTCGAACGATCCTGCCGTTTCGAATCAGCGGCTTGAGCAGGCTCTGACGTGACCCGCTCTCCGGCTCTTCCTTCAGAGTTACGAGATCTCTATAGACTTTTGGATCTCGATAGACGTTCTTTCGGCCGGCAAGGTCTCCTCTCTTTGCCCTGAAGATTCTAGTGCCTTTATCATCTGCGAGCTCGACTATCTTGTCACAAAAATCTATCACCGGAGCTGCGGATACGCTCGTCCCTACCCCGAAGCCATCCACGTAATCTCGAAGCCCGATAACGTCTTCTTCGTCGATCCCACCCGAGACAATTATCTTTACATTCTCACCACCGCGTATCTTGAGCTCCCAGCGCACTTCTTGCGCGAGTTTCTTCATGTCACCTCTTCTTGAGCCCGGAGTGTCCAATCTCACGCCGTCCAGCTTCTTCCCGAGTGCCTCTAGGGCATGAATCGCAGCAATCTTCTCGTCGCTTAACGTATCGATTAACGCGATCCTTTGAACTTGCTTTGGAAGCGCCTCGTCGAATAGCTTCCACGCTTCTTCCTCGTTGCCAACGCAAAGAATGAATGCGTGGGGCATGGTGCCGCTTGCTTCTATCTTCATCAGCTCGGCGCCCAAGACATTGGACACCTTGGAGAGTCCGCCGATGAAGGCGCAACGCTCGACGAGAGGGGCAAGTGCCGGATGAACTCGCCTCGTGCCGAAACTGATCAGGATTTTACCTTCCCCCAAATTCGCGATGCGAGCCGCCTTGGTGCTGATGCCGCTCGCCTGTGACAGAAAACCCAGTATCGGGTTCTCGTAAACTGCGATATCCTGATAATCCGCGGTGATTCTCATCACTGGTTCGTTCACCGCGCTCCTTGGGTCAGTCAGGAAGACTTCCCCTTCCTCCATTGCGTCGACGTCCACGGGTAGACCCTGCAACAACTTTGCAACTTCGTAGATGCCGCAGACTACTGCCCACCTTGCCCCGAAGGGGTTCTTCCGCGTGAACACCTCCATCGTTACGCGTGGATTTATTCCGCCGTAATTTAGTGCGTCACGTGCATATTGAAAGTAGACATCCGTTGTCTTGCCTGTTTTATCTCCTCTTCAGAAGGCATCCAAAACAATCTGTCGCCGAGATCGCTTTTGAGGTTGGGCTTGACGGCTCCTGATTTCATTCAATTTTCACTCCTCTATCTAAGACTCCTTCGGATAGCTGCCGTGTCGGGTTCCATTCTTCTTAGTCATCATAACCTTTCTTCCTGCCAAGAAGATCCTCAATTTTTTCCTCGAAAAAGAGTCCTAGATTGGTAATACTTTGTCCAGTCTTGCAATAAAAACACCAGAGGCAATTATCAAGAATGATAACACTTCCTCTCCTTTGCATACTCACGCGTGCTAGAGTGTGTATTTTCCCTAATTTGTAAGGGAAGCTGAATTAATCCTTCTTCTTTATCATAGGAGAGTATGCTCACTCAGAAACAACAATTGGTTCAGGATTTTATGAGCAGGAACGTGCAAACTGCGTACTCGCACTCGAACGTGACACAAGCGATCAAGATTATGGTTGAGAAGAACATCGGGAGCGTGGTTGTGATTGACAGCTCTGGTCCGATAGGGGTGTTCTCTGAAAGGGATCTATTGAGCAAGGTTCTCGGCAAGATGAAAAGACCTGAGGATTGCATCATTATGGAGGTGATGACGGGCGCTTTCACCGCCACACGGCCAAACGCCACTCTTGTTGATGCCGCACGCGAGATGGTCGCCAAGAAGGGCAGGCTAATGGTGTTTGACGATGGAGAGCTTGCAGGGATCGTCACTGCTACCGACATTGTAAGGGAAATTTACAAGTCTGGTGAGTCATTTGACTTTACTGACTGCATCACAAGAAAAGTCATCACAGTAGACCCCAAGACTTCGGTTGGGCTGGCAATACAGCATATGGACGAAAAGCGAGTGGGCAGTGTTTTGATCAGAGGCGAAGGCAACGAAGAGCCCATCGGAATTTTTACAGAGAGAGATATGTTAAGAAAAGTCCTTTCGAAAAATCTGCAGCTGACCACTGCCGTCGTAGATCTCTCCGCCACCCCTGTAATAACCGCGAATGTCGGAATTGACGGAAAGGAAGCCGCACGGATAATGACCACGAACAAGATTAAGAGGCTACCATTGCTCGAAGGCCGCAAGCTAGTGGGAATTGTAACAGCAAGAGATCTCGTTGAAGCTTTTTCGAGTTGATAGATCTAGGCGGGAACCAGTTCAACAGGGAAGAGAGCTATTCTCACTATTGATGATCACCATCTGGGTATTTATGTAAGCTTCGCCCAATATCCAGACTGACCGTTCGGCAAGGAAAAGGATGAATTCGCAGTTCTTTGGAACATGCCGAGTAAAGGCTTGGCGTGTCGGTACTAGCTGCGATCGTATAGGTCTGTCGAGTACTGTTCGAGGCCTTGAAAAAGACCTTTGAATCTTCACGACGTACTAGCCGAGGGCAAACCGAGACGGTGGCTACGAAGGGGAAGAGGTACGGCGCCGACGTCAAAGGAAAGCCACATCCATCCTGAAAGCCGAATGGCCTTTCCGGTTACTTTGCTGAGACTTCCTGTAGGATGATGCGTAAACAATGATGGAAAGTCGATCCGAGGTTCGGATTAAGGCGGGCCGGGTTTCTCTTAGAGGTAACATTTCTCTTCCAAAGCTCGAAAGAGGGCCGATGGTAATTTTCGCCCACGGAAGCGGGAGCAGTCGACTGAGCCCCAGAAACAGTTACGTTGCGGATGTGTTACACGGAGTGGGACTGGGGACTCTTCTGTTCGACCTACTGACAGAGGAGGAAGATCAAACATACGAGAATCGATTCAACATAGAGCTTCTCGCCGAAAGATTGCAGACCGCCACGGCTTGGGTGGAAGAGAAGTTCCAGGGGAAGAAACTCCATATCGGATATTTCGGCGCAAGCACCGGTGCAGCAGCCGCATTAATCGCTTCAGCAATCTTGGGAGGCGAGAGGATTTCAGCAGTCGTTTCAAGAGGCGGGAGGCCTGACCTCGCGGGTCCATACCTTTCGAAGGTCGTGGTTCCAACTCTGCTCATCGTTGGCGGCAACGACGACCAGGTACTTGAGCTCAACAGGGAAGCTCTCGCTCAAATGCCTTCAAAATCAAAACAACTTGTCGTAATCCCTGGCGCTACACATCTTTTCGAGGAAACTGGAACGCTAGAACAAGTGGCAAAGTCAGCAGCCGACTGGTTCTTGAAATATCTCTGAATCCAGTGCAAGGGAAATGTTCCAAGATAGAGAACAAGCAGGGAAGTTGCTAGCGAAGGAAGTTTCTAAACTAACGCTAGGGGATGTAGTGGTACTCGCCATACCTCGCGGTGGTGTCCCGGTGGCTAAAGAAGTAGCATCAACACTCGGTGCACCTCTTGACCTTGTGATAACAAGAAAGATTGGAGCTCCAGGCAATCCCGAATTTGCTATAGGAGCTGTAACGCAGGATGGAGAACCGCTACTGAACGATGAGACTGTCAGAGAGTTGCGCGTAAGCGACGCTTATCTGAGGCGAGAAACAGAACACCAGTTTAACGAAATCAAGGAAAGGATGAAGAAATACAGGGGCGATCGTCCCTTCCCAAAGATCGAAGGGAAAACCGTTGTGATTGTCGATGATGGGATCGCCACTGGAAGCACAACGCGAGCAGCGATTAGGTCGGTCATGAAGATGAAACCATCCAAAGTTGTCCTCGCAACCCCGGTTGCACCGGAGGAAACATTGAGGGAGCTTTCAACGCTAGTTGATCAAGTAGTCTGTCTGGACACGCCGCAAATCTTCTACGCCATAGGTGAGTTCTATGAGAATTTTGAGCAAGTGGAGGATGATGAGGTGAAACGAATCCTTGAGAGCGTTGCAGCTTTGGCTTAAGCAGGATCGTGTTCCCCACTTTTTTGTTTCTCCCTCAGAATCCGAATCCAGTGTCATTCTCACACGTGATAAACGACTATTCTGCTTTTTAGGTAAATCTTAGCAAAGCTTGGGTGAAACTAGGCGATAGATATATGCCGAATCAATTAGTCGATAGAAAAACTAGTGTCGTAAGCTATGAATGTGAAGAGTGCGGAAGCATCTTCAAGACTGAAGCAGAAGCGTTTGAATGCGAAGAGACCCACGAGGAAGAAGAGCACCAGCATTAATCGGGATTATGACGCTTTTTCCTTTTCTCTCTCTGGTCGCAAGCCATCAATAACGACGGGCGTTACTAAGCCAGAATTTGAGCCGCCCATCTTGAGGCTATGCGCTTGACCTCAGGCACTCAAACCCTCACTTTGTTGAACCGGCGGCAAGGAAGCTTCAGAGCCTGAAGCTTCTGCGTCCGTAACCGTAGTTTCTGTTGAATCTTGCTGTGCCGCTTCTTTCTCCTTCTCAGCTACTTGCCTTACAACCCACTGGTCGAAACTGCCGACAACCAAAGCGCCCTCCGTGCGAGGTTTTTCAGGAACTTCGGCTGGCGTCTCGGCTCTAGGCCTTTGGGTCTCAAGCCACTTGTCAGTGGTTTCAAGCGAGAGAAATGATTGCTCCTCTGGCTTTTGCTCCGTAGTGACCGATAAAGTCGTCTCCTTTGACGCCTTCTGTTTTGACAACCACGTGTCGTACGTTTCAAGGGCAGAGTAGCTCTGAGCACCGACACTCTTCCTCTTTGCCTCTCTCTTGCCACGATGCGTATCGACCGCTCTTCCTTTTTTTACTCCACCTTTAGTACTACGCTTCTCTCTCTTTTCTTTCGAATTTCTCTTCGTATTGCGAGGATTGTTTTTCATTTTTAGATTCTCAGACCCCTTGCCGTTTCAATCTGCTAGTTTTCTATTGGCGTTCCGAACAGAAAACGCATAGATACCCCTTCATAACTTCTTCGCTATCGCTCTTTCTTCGTGGTTGGTACATCAGTCTCTCTCAGTCTTCCACCCGAATTACTGCTCTCTTATCTCTACGTCGCCTGCTAGTTACTGATGATAAAAGTTGCAGTGGGCCTCTCTCGTTGGTTGTAGCGTTAAGACGTTGGTTTCTGGTGTCAGAATAAAAAGTGTAAGTTGGATCGCGAACTGTCAAAGTGAGCCAGTAGTGCTGAAGACACAAATATACAACAGCAAGAGCTATCGCAACGAGGTAGCCATCAATTATTCCTGCTGCAAGAGTCTGTTGATTTACCCAGCTCGCCACCGATGCTAGTTTGGTGTTGCCAAACACGTCACTCCTCCAGAGGAAGCCCTCCTTGGGTATCGCAAGGAAGTATGGCTTTAGTGTCTGCACGTCTATCGACACGTTATCGCCAATTGTTGCAATCGGAATTGCCATCAAGTAGTTAGTTGCATTTCGAAGTAAACTCCACTGATTGTCGTACAGGATAACGCCGGCCCCGATGATTGCGGTTGCCATGTAGCAGGCCTGATAGAAAATTGCCACTTCGTTTCCAAAACTCCCAAAGTTGAGAAATTTTGCTTGCACTCCATCAAAGATGCCTACCACTGAACCAAAGAGGAATACCTTCAATAATTTTGAAGCATGGTGGCCCATAATTCTACTTCTTTTCGTGTGGAGTAGACTATCCTGCCTCACAACTAGACGCTCCGATACTTATGGCCCTGTAGGTGGGAGAATATTCGCATAATGGGCTTAAAAATCCGCAACACGATTTTCATTTCTGAGAATGAATCGCATCGCCTCGTAGCAATAGAAATTGATCCACGCGATACGACCATTGAATGCTGAAAGTAAAGAAAAGAAAAGAAAGCGAGCACGCAGACTAGGAAGGAAAATGTGAGAAGAGAAAAGAATCGACTTGATATCTTTTCTTCTTCGTTGGTCTCGTTCGATCTTAAGCGGTGAAGAAGTGGTGCATGATCGCATCAGAGTGAAAGAAGTGGCTTAGCCCTTTACGACGGCCATTGGGGTGAGCCTCAACGCCTTTGAAGCTATTCCTGCTTTGTCAGAGACTTCTGCCACCACGTCCACATCTTTGTACGCTTCAGGTGCCTCTTCGGCAACGCCCTTTCTGCTTGCAGACTCGATTATTATTCCACGATTTTCCAAGTTATGTCTTACTTCGCTGTATGGATACGATCGGGTGGCAGCCGCCCTCGAAAGCATTCTCCCTGCCCCGTGCGCTGTGGATCCGAAGCTTGCAAACAAGGACCTCTCCTGGCCCACCAACACCCAAGAAGCTGTTCCCATTGATCCGGGTATGAAAACTGGCTGACCAATTTCCCTGTAAGACAGGGGAATCTCTTCCCTTCCCTTTGGAAAGGCCCGCGTGGCTCCCTTGCGATGAACGAACACTTTCTCTTTCTTCTTTGGATTGTCTGAATCGACATAATGCTCCTCGACCTTGCATATATTGTGCGCAACATCGTATATCAATCTCATATCAAGATCAGTTTCGCTCATTTGGAGAACACTCTCGAAGACTCGGCGTACGTTGTTCGTGATAAATTGACGGTTCGTCCAAGCATAATTCAATGCGCAACCCATTGCGAGACGGTAATCCTCGGCTTCCTTGGTTCCGGCAGGTGCGCAAGCAAGCTCCCTATCCGGGAGGACGATATTGTACTTTGGCAAGACGCCTTCCGCTACGCGGAGATAGTCGCTGCATACTTGGTGACCCAATCCTCTGCTGCCTGTGTGGATCAGGACACAGACCTGGCCCTTCGATGAAATCCCGAAACCGCCTGCCGCCTCTTCATTTACTATTTGATTCACTGTTTCAATCTCGAGGAAATGGTTGCCGGAACCTAGGGTGCCTAGAGACTTGGCCCCTCTCTTCAGCGCAAGATCGGATACCTTTGATGGGTCACAGTGCATCATTCTACCCTTCTCTTCGCAGAACTCGCGATCTCGCGATGTAGCGTAACCATTCCCTATTGCCCAATCGACTCCTTCGGAAAGAACTCTATCGAGCTGCGTTCCTGTGAGGTTGATCGCACCAGTGCTCCCAAGACCCGAAGGAACAGCCTTGAAAAGCTCTATAGCTAGCTCTCGAAGTTTAGGTCGTACGTCCTTCTCGCTCAGATTTGTTCTAATCAACCGCACGCCGCAGTTGATATCATAGCCCACCCCACCGGGCGAAATCACGCCGCTCTCGAAATCAGTTGCCGCGACACCACCGATGGGGAAACCGTACCCTTCGTGCCCGTCGGGGAGAACAATTGCGTGCATCTTTATTCCTCTAAGATAGGTAACATTGACGGCCTGATCTATCGTTCTATCGGTTACCATCTTCGAAACGAGAGTCTCATTTGCATAGACGGTCACGGGCACCCGCATGCCTTCTTTGGCCGTTTGATCTATTCGGTATTCTACTTCGCCGATTTTGTGCAGCCCGTACTTCATCGTAGTACTCGTTGCCTTTTGCCCCTCAAGATATGATGGCATCAAGACCTGTGTGTTCCGCCTCCCTGCTCGCACTTCTCCTGTCTGCATATTTTGTAGGAGAATTGTGGTTTCATCTATAGATCAATCGAGTATTGTACCTAATTTATCGTCATCTCTGTTGAGAGCGCCACAAGAGGCCCGAGTGCGTTAATATTCCGCACCCATTCCACCGCCAGGCGCGCCCGGAGGGGCCTGTAGAGGCGCTCCTTTCGCCGATGCGAGAACATCGTCCACTCTGAGTATCATGCACGAGGCTTCTGTCGCAGCCTTGATGACTTCTTCTTTTACCGCCGCCGGCTCTATCACGTCCTCCAGCATATCTGACACTTTGTTTGTTCGCACGTTCACCCCAAACCATGTCTTCCCCTGCCCATGCTTTGTCCTGAGTTCCACCTGAGCGTCTATCGGGTCCATTCCCGCGTTCTCCGCCAGTGTAAGAGGAATCACCTCTAGTGCATCAGCAAACTTGAGGACGGCCAATTGTTCTCTCCCAGCGAGTTTGTGGGCGTAGTCTCTTAGCCTGAATGACATCTCCGCTTCTGGAGCGCCTCCACCGGCTACAATTGCCGGTCTCTCAAGCACGTCCTTGGTTACCATTATTGCGTCGTGGAGGCTGCGCTCGGCTTCGTCCACAACTCTCTGGGATCCTCCTCTGACCAGTATTGTCACCGCTTTGGGATCTTTGCATCCTTCGACAAAGACCCACCGATCTTCCTCGAGTTTTCTCTCCTCGACAACTTCGGCATACCCAAGATCTCTTTCTGAAAGGTCATCGATGTTTGTAATAATTCTGGCACCGGTTGCCCTTGCGAGCTTTGTTATGTCTGATTCCTTTGCCCTTCTGACTGTCAGAATAGAACGCTTGGCGAGGAAATGTTGTGCAACGTCATCAATGCCTTTTTGGCAAATCAATACGTTTGCACCGACCGAAGCAATCTTGTCTACCATCGATCTCAGCATCGTATTTTCCTCTTCGAGGAACTTTTTCATCTGAGAGGGGTCGCTTATTCTAATCTCGGCCGAGATCTCTGTCTTCTCGATTTCAAGGGGAGAGTTGATCAAGGCAATCTTGGCGTTCTCCACCCTTTTCGGCATGCCGGTGTGCACGACTTCCTTGTCAAGTATGATACCTCTCACAAGCTTCGTATCGCTTGTCGAGCCCCCAGGTTTCTTTTCGACCTTTACGTTATCTATGTCGACCTTAAAAGAGGAATCAGATTGCTTTTCTGCGACTTGCATCATTGCCTCCACGACAGTTATAGCAAGTTCTTCGCTTATGTCAGACACAAGTTTTGTTTGCATACTTGTTTCGGCAATGCGAACCAGCGTCTTTCTATCACTCGGGTCCACCTTGATCGCTATTTCATTCAGGATTTCGAGTGCCCTGTCTTCGGCTTTCCTGTAGCCGTCCACGATGATTGTCGGATGGACGTCCTTGGATATCAGCTCCTCGGCGTTTTCGAGCAGCGCTCCGGCAAGTACTACGGCGGAAGTTGTTCCGTCGCCCACCTCATTGTCCGTGGTCTTGCTTATCTCGACAATCATCTTCGCGGCCGGATGCTGCACGTCGATCTCCTTGAGTATCGTCGCCCCGTCGTTTGTGATTGTCACATCTCCGAGCGAGTCAACAAGCATCTTGTCCATGCCTCGCGGACCGAGAGAACTCTTGACAATCTCTGCGATCAACTTTGCTGCGAAGATGTTGTTGCGCTGAGCATCTCTGCCCTTTGTCTCGGCTGTGCCTTCCTTCAAAATTAGAACTGGCTGACCGGTAGAGGTTTTTGCGGGTACTAATGTCGCAGACATTCTCTTATTTTCAGATCCCTTCTCTCCAAATGCTCATCCTCTAATCGTTACAGCGGGTAATCCTGTAGTGACGTAGATTTCTACCAGATCTCTCGCAGTGATAATCGCTACAAGATTATCTCCCTTCACCAGCGGCAGTCTCTTGATCTTGTTTGATTTCATTATAGAAGCAGCCTCCATTGCGGTCACACCGAGGTTGGCGGTTACAAGCGGCCTAGATGCGACTTGCCCAAGTTTCGTCTCCATCATCATCTTTTCCCGTCGCCCCGCCAAAATTCGTAGGATGTCTCTCTCGGTGAATATGCCATATGGTCTCCCATCTTCAGTTACTACGACGCTGCCTATCCTCCTTTCATACATCAACCTAATAGCGTCAAAGGTAGTATTCTCTACGTCCAACGTTTTGACCTTTTGAGTTGCATTGCTGGAGATAGACCTGTTTTCAGGACCCGTCGAGAAGACTCGAACAAAGTCGGATGCGGTTACAACCCCAATAATTTCATCATTCCTAGTAACGGCAAGCCTTCCCTTGGCTTTCAGCATAGTTCTTGCCGCTTCGATAACAGACGCTTCTGGCGGAATGGACACGACACCGCGTGACATTACCTTGCCAACTTCAAGGTCTTTACTCAGTTCTTTGTTGATTACAAGATCTTGAAGGAGCTCTCTCTCGGTGAGCACACCAAGCGGCACATTTTTTGCATTTACAACGTAAAGGCTACCCACATTTTTCTCGACCATTATGTCAACTGCATCCTTGAGAGATGCTTGTGGCACAAGAGTCAAGGGTTTTGCAGACATGATATCGGCTACGGTTGGCAAATCCTTCTCAATTCAGAGAAAAGGCGTTGCGTTTGTTAAAAAGAGATGACACGATTCTCAAGTTTGGGAATGTGGTTTGTCGAGCGTAGTGAATTGGCGATTGCAGTGGAAGAGCGTGATGCAGTCAGACCTGCTCTTGGCTAGATCATGAATCCGCGCAAGACACTTGATTTATCCGACGTGCCTTCTTACAATGGAAACCTAACTTTTTCCGTTTGTCATGGCATTTTGGATCCTAAATGAGCCGGCAGATGACACTCCAGACGACGGCTCGCAGTTCATATGTACATTAGAGCAATGATCTAATACACAGTCCAGCCGTTGTCTATCACGATGCAGGAACCGTTGATGTAACCCGAGTCTTCGGAAGCTAGAAACAATGCCAGTTTTGCTATCTCTATTGGCTCGGCGAGCCGAGGCATCGAAGCGCTTTTCTTCTGCATCATTGCTAGGCCGAGCTGGCTTGGGTTGCCGCCTCCGAGGCCTATCTGCGTTTTCACAGCTCCTAACACCATCGCGTTGCACCTGATGCCCTTGTCGCCATAAGACGCTGCGATGCTTTTCGTGAGGCCGATGAGTCCGTGCTTGGAAACCGTGTAGGGCGCGCCAGCAACGCCACCGAACATTCCCGCAATCGATGCCGTGTTGATTATCACTCCCTTGCCACCGTCCTGCTTTAGCATTGCAGGGATGACCCTACGGCTTGCCCTAAATGGGGCGTTGAGATTTATGTTGATTACCCGCTCCCATAGTCCATCGTCAACTTCAGCAACAGGCTTGACCCCGTCCATTATCCCGGCGTTGTTGCAGAGTATGTCAATTCTCCTTTCAGAGCTCAAGGCATCATCTATCATTTTCTCAGGCTCGGTTTTCGACGAAAGATCTTTGACCATGCCTGTGGCTCTTTTGTTCCCGATTTCTTCCACAACCTCCTTCACTCTCTCCGGCACGACGTCAACTACAATCACCTTGGCTCCATTGTTTGCGAACAGATTTGCCATCGCTCTTCCAACGCCGGACCCTGCGCCAGTTATCAAAGCGACCTTTCCCTCCAAGATATTTCCCTCTCTTGTTGCCAATTCTTTCCCATGCACTCTCCGCGAGCTATAGTAACATTTGATTTTCTGCGCAGTTCCTTCTTTTAAATCAGTAAGACGAAAATCAAAGGTGATAATAATGGCAGGTGCAATTTCCTCTTGCTCCTACGCACACTGATATTTCATTATCAAAATTGAGAAACGTCTCTCGTCCTTAATTATGCGGAAGACGCTAAGCTTCAGCTGCACTGGAGTATGTTTTGTTCAACTTTGTTGGTATCCTCCAATAAGGATCCAAACGCACAAGGTACCACAAAAAAGCCCAAAGCAGTTGTACTGGTTGATGCAGAAAGGTGCAAAGGCTGTTAGCTTTGCGTTGTGTCTTGCCCCGAGGGAAATCTGAAGATCTCTTCATCTGAGCTTAACCGCAACGGGTACCACCCAGTCATTTTCAGCTATTACGGTGAAAAAGGAGAGTGTACTGGTTGCGGGATTTGTTACTGGGTGTGTCCTGATTTTGCAATCTCTGAAGTACGAATCCGCAAAGGCGAAGTGGGTTGATCGCGATGGCTGCAAGAGAATTCATCAAGGGAAATGAAGCGATTGCTTATGGTGCTTTAAAGTCTGGAATGAATGCGTATTTCGCGTATCCCATTACTCCCTCAAGCGAGATCCCCGAAACACTGGCCAAGGAATTTGGAAGCAAGGAGTACAGTGAGTTCAGGACTTTTCTGCAAGCAGCTAGCGAGCTCGAAGCGATCAATATGGTGATAGGCGCCGCGTCAACCGGTGCGAAAGTCATGACCGCCACATCTGGCCCGGGCTTCAGTCTGAAACAGGAAGGTCTCTCGTATGCGGCCGGAATGGAGGTGCCATTTCTGGTTGTCAATGTGAACAGGGCCGGGCCGGGTCTAGGCAACCTCGGTCCGGAGCAAAGTGACTACTTCCAAGCTACGAGAGGAGGCGGACACGGCGGGCATCGAAACATCGTTCTTGCGCCGAACTCCGTTCAGGAAATGGCATCTTTCCCTGCGCTGGGATTTGACCTAGCTTTCAAGTACAGGAACCCCGTCGTTGTTCTCGCCGATGCTTTCCTTGGGCAACTCAAAGAGGATGTCGTTTTCCCCGAAATAACTCCCAGCGTTTATGAAACGTCTTGGGCCGCTACTGGAGCAACAAAGGAAGGGAGGCACTTACTGCTGTCGCTTAACCTTGAATTTGAAAATCAAAGCAAGCATGCTGAACATCTAAAGAGCAAGTATGAGGAAATAGAGAGATTAGAGCAGCGATCAGAATCTTATCTTACGGAGGATGCCGAGATTGTGCTTGTTGCCTACGGCATCGTCTCACGGCTCTGCAAACAGGTGGTCAATCTACTGCGAAGCGGTGGAGTCAGAGCAGGGCTGTTCAGGCCGCTGACCCTGTTTCCGTTTCCCAACAGAGAGTTGTCTGCATTAGCATCATCCGACAAGAGCAGACGCTTCCTGGTAGTTGAGCTGAACACAGGCCAAATGCTTCAAGACGTCAGGCTTGCTATCGAGGACTCTTCGGTGAATATTGACTTTCTGTACAGCCTTGGCGGGCTGCTCCCTAGCTCGAGCCAAATCGCAAGGAAGGCGGAGGCGTTGATCTATGCTTAAACAAGTGGAACAGCAGGAAAATTATGAATACGAGACCAAACTGGGAAAACTACCCATTCTTACGGATAAGCCCACCCACTATTGTGCTGGTTGCGAACACGGAACGCTGACACGCTTAATGGCGAATGCTCTAAATAATCTCCAGCTCAGAGAAAAATGCGTCATGGTAGACTCAGTGGGCTGCAGCGTGTTTGCCCATGATTACATCAATGTCGACGCGATTCAAGCTCCTCACGGAAGAGCGCCAGCTGTTATGAGCGGAATAAAGAGAGTCAGACCCGACCTAGTCGTATTCTCCGTGCAGGGAGACGGAGACGCCGTTTCAATAGGTCTACTTGAGCTAATGTATGCCGCAAACAGGGGAGAGCCCTTAACCGTTTTCCTGGTGAATAATGCGATTTACGGAATGACAGGCGGACAGATGGCGCCCACCACACCAGAGGGGATGGTCACCACAACATCACCCTTTGGCAGAGACGCGAAGTATACTGGCCCGGCGATTGACGCATCGAAGCTCCTCGCGGGTCTTGAAAGGACTGCTTACGTGAGAAGGATTCTCCTGCCGATTACACCGCTTCCGAGATCCTCGATGTACAGCGCGCGCGGATCAATCGAAGGAGCAAGGGTCGTGGAGAACGCTTTCAGAGTGCAGCTCATGGGAGGGTTCTCCTTCGTGGAAGTCCTGAGCACGTGCAGCGTGAACTGGAAAATGTCCATACTAGATTCAAAAAAGTACGCGTCAGAGGTGCTCGCGAAACTGTATCCGCCAGGGGTATACAAGGACAAATTTGGGGTAGAGGGAAAGAAGGCGCTCAAATGAAGATTCAACTCATACTTTCGGGCCACGGCGGACAGGGAGTACTTGAGCTCGCCAACTATATTGCATATTACGAACTGCAGAAGGGGCGGCATGTCGCGTACACGCCATCCTATGGTCCGGAGAGCAGAGGAGGGAAGGTGAAATGCTACGTTGTCGCTTCCGATGAAGATATCGACTCACCAGTAGTTGAGGAGCCGGATTGTCTGATTGTGATGAACAATCCCTCGATGGACTTTGTGCCTCTATTGAAGAGCGGCGGAATTCTCTTCATGAACAGTTCACTCATTTCTGGGAGCCCTGAACGGGGTGACGTTATCACTTTCAAGGTGCCCGCAACGGAAATCGCGGATCGATTGAAACAGCAGACCTTCGAAGGGATTCAAGATACAAGGATAGTTGCAAATTCTGTAATGTTTGGCGCGTACCTCTCTCTCGTTCACCACGAATTCAACGAGGAAGATGTCAAGACTGTGTTCGGACACTTTCTTAAAGATAGGAAGTCAATCTACATTCCGCTCAATCTCGAAGCGGCTAGGCAAGGGTTTCAATTTGAAAGAAACAATCAAAATGTCCCTGCTTCCGCTCAAGTCATGGAAAGTTACGTATGAAACTTGCACAACATGTAACTCCTTCTTTGCTTTTGTCTTGCATCAGTTGAGTTAGATAGGGTTGCCCGTGATCAGAGTTCCTCATGTAATGAAGCCGGCCCTCAGTCACGGCGGCATCTCTATGAAAGATGACTATATCGAATACGAGGTCTCCGCCGAAGTTGAAAAGTTCTGGGAGAGCCTCTCAGAAAGAGAGCGAGAGACTTTGTGCAACATGTCTCTAAAGCAAAACGTAGATTTAAGAGAGATTATTTCCGAACAGATGCAATAGAAGCAAATCGAAGATTGCTTTCTCCCGCAAGTTCTTAGAATGAAGGGAAGAAACCCCTTTTCTTTTGCGCCCCCAAGCATGCAATTTAGGTGTCGGCCCCCCCGCTACTTTTCCCTCATCATTACCAACATTGAAAATCGTGCTACCCTGTTAAATAACGCGCGTGCCAATTGCTCTCTTGGAAATGAAGGAGAGAGTAGTGCAAAATGAAAGCCAGTGAACTCAAGGTTCTTCCAGTGACTGACCTGATGACTCCCGCTACAACCATGAGCCCTATGGACACCACGTCCAGAGTTGTGGGGCAGATGGTTAGATCAAAGCTCTACGAGGTCTTCATCGAGGAGCCGGACAGAACAGCGATAGTCACAATACGCGACGTTCTCAATGTAAGAAATATTGCGACGACTAAACTCTACACCCTGATGTATTACGTGCCGAGGCTCAATCCCAACAACAGGGTGGGTGACGCGGCCACCTTGATGTTCGAGCATAGGATAAGGTCTCTGCCGATCTACCGCGGGCCAAAACTGATCGGTCAGATAACATCGCAGTCAATCGTAGAGAAACTGCTTGAACCGAAGATCGGCCTCAAAGCCTCTGCAATCATGACATCAAACCCAATCTGCCTAGACGCCCACGATAACGTATCCAAGGCAAGGCAGACCATGATCCGAAGGAAGATAGATCAGCTCCCCGTCCTAAGAGAAGGGAAACTCGACAGCGTCGTAACATCTGAGGCAATCGTGTCTAACATTTTGCCGCCAGTTGATCGCACGATCAAGGGCGATTGGAGGGCAGGAAGGTTTGACGTACCGGTAGAGGATTTCGCAAATCCTGATATCGTGACGAACGACGCAAGCGATGATCTACGAACCGTATTCGACAACATGCGCAAGGGGTCAGCGAACTATTCAATAATCGAGAATTTTGGCGAGGTGCAAGGGATAGTAACATACCGCGACTTTATGAGGTTGCTGCTGAAGGCTAGAGAAGAAGAGCAGCTGCCCATGATGTACATCATCGGGCTGCCTGAGGATCCCTTTGAAGCTGAAGCAGCTAGGCAGAAATTCCAGCGCGTGGTCCAGCTTCTGAGACGCGGGTTTCCTATGATGACGGAAGCCCGCGCTGTAATCAAAGCCGGCGAGACCAAAGCCGCAAGGAAGAAGTATCGCGTCCAATTATTCATCATGTCTCCATACTGGCACCACAGCTACAGCGTTTTCGGATACGAACTGCCTGATGCTTTCGACTATATCGAAAACTGGGCAAAGAAGCTGATCTCAAGATACCAGGTAAGATACTCGCGTGTTCGCTCAGATTCGGGGTTCGCCCCAGAAATTCAACAAGCCCCATCATCGAGAGGCAGAGCTAAAGGGCGGACAAGAGCTACGCTAAGGTAGACAGAGAAGAACGGTCCGGCGGTGAAAAGAAGGTTCCTAACGCTCAAGCAAAGCTAGGACCTTCACCCACCGAATTACGAGAGTAAGTGATAAGGAGAATTCAGTGTTACTCATTTACATTCCCCATTCATTCTTTACTCCCTTTGTAGATTCAGTGGTGGGCTTGTAACCCGACAATTCTCCATGCCCTTTGGATCTCTTTTTGTCCTTCGTGGCTCTTGGATTCTTGACGTACAACATAATCAGGCGGAGAAAAAAAGGCCATTCTACGAGATGCAACCGTCAAGAGCTCCAGATAAGCAATAAAGAGGGCGCGTGTGGCAAGTGATTTCTTGATTGCCTGTGGTGGAATGTCCTTTCCTTGCGTACGATTGAATATCATTACGATAGAAGCCTTCCCAGAACATGCGCTCTTCTTGCTATTGATAATCGACTGCTCTGTTTATACACAAGCAGGCAGTTCTCTACACTTTGGTGAGCAGAGTATAGCATGCCTCGGGACATGACCAGAGTGTCTCAAGTAATGACCAAAACGCAGATCCAATTCGTTCGACCGAGCATTAGCGTAGAAAATGCCGCGCAGAGGATGAAAGAGTTCCAGAGAGGGTCACTCCTCGTTATAGACAATGGCAGACTTGCAGGAATAATCACAGAAAGAGATCTTGTCCAGAGAGTGATAGCCGAGAAGAAATCACCTGAGAAAACTCAGGTCTCTGAGATAATGTCGAGGCCTGTAATCACAATTGGACCGGAGGGGCTCCTTACCGATGCGGCAAGGATAATGACTGAGAACAAAATAAGGAGACTGCCAGTCACGGAAGGCACCGACGTTGTTGGCATAGTCACAGTAACAGATTTTGCAAAGCACCTGAACAAACTGGCGGGGCACGATGCGATGCTCGCTGCGATGGCAAGGGCCTCGGTTGTGCTGGCCCAATCCTAGACCAAAGCAGGGCGCATCAAAAAAGAGAGACGCACGCCTCTTCGAAGAAGTGCAGGAAGAGGAGGTCTACTAAGGCCGCCTATCTTCTACCCCCAATGCTATCCCACTTTCATTCCGACTTGCGACAAAACATCGAAAACTCCCTCGAATTCGCGAGTACTGACCACAAGTTATGAAGATTGCAATGGTCGGAGACGTTATGCTTGGTCGTCTAGTCAACGAGACCTTACAGCATACGAAAAAAGAGTACCCATGGGGAGATACGCTTAAGGTGCTCAACAAGGCTGACGTTCGTCTTTGCAACCTAGAGTGTGCAATCTCAGATAGAGGAGAACCTTGGTCGTTCACGACCAAAGAGTTTCATTTTCGAACCGATAGTAAGAACGTAAGTGTACTTCGTGCTGGGGGCATCAATCTCGTCTCGCTCGCCAACAATCACGCACTTGATTTTGGGTATGCCGCTCTGTCAGACACGCTTGAAATCCTCGATGAAGCTGGGATTGCTCATGCTGGCGCGGGGAGAAATTTGCAGGAAGCTGAATCCACAGCAACAATGAACGTACACGGGTCTAGTATTGGAGTGCTTGCATTCACGGACAACGAACCAGAGTGGGAAGCTACAAAAGAAAGGCCTGGAGTCTTCTATGTTCCCACCGACCTGAAGGACTCACGCGCAATCCACTTGTTAGAGCACATAAAGAGAGCCAGCAAGAAGGTCGATTTACTCATCGTCTCAGCTCACTGGGGCCCCAACTGGGGATATGATCCACCGATGGAGCATATTCCGTTTGCGCATGCGTTGATCGACGCCGGCGCGGGTATAGTCTTCGGCCACTCCTCCCACGTGGTAAGAGGAATAGAGACATACCACGACGCAGTGATAATCTACTCTGCCGGAAATTTCATTGACGATTATGCCGTCGACGCCGTGGAACGCAATGATCGATCCTGCATTTTCATGGCTGAAACAAGCGATGGGAGAATACTCCGCCTTGGCCTCTACCCGACCATCATAGACACCTTTCAGGCAAGACTTGCAGGTCCTAAGGAAAGCGAGGCGATAGCAAAAACGATGAAGAAACTGTGCGAGGAGTTCAATACGATGATTCAATGGAGAACAAGTGAGCCGGTTCCCTCCTTGGTCTGGAGTAGAAAACAGGGCCCTCGGGAATCAGCGAAGTCCCGCTCTCCTGTTGAAAAGAGCGCGGCAAGAAGATTGCAGCTGAGCAAGCGTCGGGAGAGAAATGGGTCCTCTCACTTGCGTCGTAGAAGCGGTTGAGTTCAGGTAACAGTATGACATACAACTTTAACCTGCTTGTTTCCCATGAATGGGGGAACTCTTTTCCAGCAAGACAAGAGATCCTCTCGCTTCTCAGGGAATTTGGAGATGAGCATCCGTTCATCGGCAGAACAATCGCGAAAGGGCTTTTGGGAGTGAAGACAGAGCTGAACAACAGGATTGTGATAAAATCACTCATAGCCAAGTTCACTATTGCACCTTCATCATTCCAGTTCACGTTGAAATGGGTCCCCATTGACCGATGGTGCGAGTCAACAATTGAGGCAATGAAAGAGACACTCTCCACCTTACAGACGGAGATACATCCAGGAGAAAGGTGGATGATGCAGATCGAGAAAAGAAGATACACTGCACATCATAAGGTCGAGGTAATCAAGGAGCTCGCATCTTTAATCGATGAAAAGGTTGACCTTGAGAAGCCACGCAAAGTAGTCTGGGTGGAGATAGTGGGCAACCAGGCTGGCATAGCCGTAGTAACCCCTGAGGACATTTTCTCATTGAATCAAATGAGGGCACGTAGCATTAGCATAATCAAAAGTGACTACACTTACGTGAGTTCGTAGAGGTCTTCTTCAGATTCAATCTTTCTGCAAATTAGACCAGTTGTCAAGCAGGATCAGCGGACGTTATCAGTCATGAGAATCGTATCCCGAGTTTATATTCGGGAATAGCCCTATCCTATACACATGGACTTTTGGAGAAACCTGCTAATATCAATCCCTGTTGCCTTGCTGTTGACAGTGGTTCTTTTCTTCGCCTCCTGGAGCACGACAACGTATCAATTTCCAAGCGCCCAAGTGCCGCTTTCCGCCACCGAGAGAGGTTTCCCACTCGCCTTCCAATACGTTTACAGGCCTGCTGACTGCCCCGTAAATATACGTATAACCTACTGCCCTCCGCCTACGCTATCACAGTTTAACTGGACAAATGCAGTGTTTGATTTCATCATCTGGTTTGCTGTTTCGCTGCTCGTCGTCTCCTTGCTCGATATTGCACTATCCAAGAGATACTTCGGTGGAGAGGAGAAGCAGACGGAGCTTCCAATTACGACTACAGGAAACAGATAGTCCGTTTTGCGGTCTTCAGTTAAACAAAACCCCAAGTACACAAACCACATACTCGCGGCTGAAGCGAGGCATGATATGGAAAAAACAAAATGTGGGCTGGATTGAGACCGCCTAATCGTGAGGAAATTTTCAGTATGTCTATACAGTTTCAGCACGGGCTCAGTATGCGACTACTTTCTTGGAGATCTTTGCCCAGTGACGATATAGACGACCGAGTCGCCAATGTAGGATGAATGGTCCGAGATTCTTTCAAGATATCTCAAAATCAGTGTAGCGGACATCAAGCACGCAAAGTCGTGATCCTGCGACTGTATAGTCCTCTTTACGTGCTGCCTGTACCTTTCATCAACGAAATCATCCATCTTCTCTATGCTTCTAGCCAGCTCCACATCTCTCTTTGCGAATGCATCTATGCTCATCCTTATCATCTCCTGCGTTGTTTTCGCCGTAGTCTCGACGTAAGAGTGGTCACATTTCGAGATGTCGCCGTACATCTCAAGTACTTCGGCGATGTCGTAGGCGTACCTTCCGTACCTTGAGAAACCGTAGGCGATCTCCATGCAAGCCTTAATGAAACGAAGGTCAGACGCCACAGGCTGGTACCTTGCGATGAGTTCAATTGAAAGTTCGCTGACCTCGTCCTGAAGTACTCTCAGCTGCTCAGACCAATCGCGTATCCTCGCAGACATGTTTCTGCCCTGTGTGTATGCTTCAATCGATGTTGCGACGGATTTCTCGGAGAGGTCTGCCATCTCCATCAACATCTTCGTGAGTTTATCAAGGCCGATATCCATGAGTCTAGCCAAATCAAATTCTCATCTCGCAAATCCTAGACAAGTCTGCCGCTGATGTATCTCTCCGTAAGTTCATTTGCTGGATTCTCGAAAATCCTAGGCGATTTCCCGACCTCTACCAATGCGCCGCCGTATAGAAACGCCACTTTGTTTGCCACCCTCGCAGCCTGCTGCATGTTGTGCGTCACAAGAATCACGGTGTAATTCCTCTTCAAGTCCACCATGAGCTCTTCGATCTTGGAAGTCGAGCCTGGGTCGAGCGCTGATGCAGGCTCGTCAAGGAGAAGTATCTCCGGCCTTACCGAGAGTGCTCTTGCGATGCACAGTCGTTGCTGTTGTCCTCCAGAAAGCTTCATCGCGTTGTCCCTCAGCCTGTCCTTGACTTCCTCCCACAGAGCCGCCCTTCGTAGAGCTTCCTCGACAATCTCATCCATTTCATTTTTCTTTTTTACCATTCGATGAATCTTTGGACCGAAGGCAACGTTGTCGTAAATCGAGATGGGAAAAGGATTTGGTTTTTGAAAAACCATTCCGACGCGAACTTTGAGTAAAACAGGGTCGACCTCACTCGAGTAGATATCGACTCCCTTGATTGAGATCTTCCCGGTATGTCTGAAATTTGGGATCGTATCGTTCATCCTGTTCAGAGTGCGAATGAAAGTACTCTTGCCGCAACCTGACGGCCCCATTATTACGGTTATTTCCTGCTCGTTAATCCCGAGCGTGATATCCTTTAGGACGTGCATGTCTCCGTAGAAGACATTCACCTTCGAGAACTGGATGAAGCTACCGTCGTTGTCTTGTCCAAATGATAAATCTGAAACCTCAGGTGCAGTGGTTTCTTCCTCTGCTTCTGCTTGTTCTTGCTGTCCTGACAATATACCTATCATATCTCTCTAGATGGCGGCTAAAGGCACTCTAATGATCGAGCTAAATTTTTGTGAATTTCCGTAGGCCGACCCTTGCAACGATATTGATTATGATTACTATTGTGATTAGAAGGAATGACGAAAGATAGGATAGGTCGTGCGCCTCCGCAGATGGTATCTGCGAGAAGGACCACACTATACCGGTGAGATAGCCAACCTGCTGGTGAAGCAATGCCGATGGGATGTAGTTCCCAAAGCCTGCGGTGTAGATCAAAGGTGCGGTCTCGCCCACCGAGATGCTAATGGCGAGCAGTATGCCCGTCAATATCCCGGGAATGGCAAATCTCAGCGTGAGCCTGTTTATCATGTCAGTCTTTGTGCTACCAAGCGCAATCGCCCCTTCTCTGATGGAATCGGGAACTCTCCTGATTGAAAGTTCTGTAGTCCTGAGAATGTAGGGGAACATCAAGACAGTCAGAGTCAACGCTGCTGCTAGCGCAGAGTAACCCCACCCAAACTCAAGAACCAAGAGAAGAAAGCCCACATAGCCTAAGACAATTGAAGGGACTCCAGCTAGGACATCGGCCGTGAAACGTATCATTTGAGAAAACCTGTTGTTCCCCGAAAACTCCGCTATGTACACACCAGCAAACACCCCGATTGGAACCGCGAATAAAGTGGAAAGCGCGATGATGAGAAGTGTGCCGACTATGGCATTCGCGAGGCCGCCACCTCCGAGTGCAGCTCCTCCGACTGTCATGGTGGTCAGTCGTTCGATTGTCATTGCCTGTGCGCCTCGGTAAACAAACATGTAGAGCATGTCGAGCAGCGGTACGAGTACGAGCATGGGACAAGCGATCACAAGTATCTTGATGACCTTGTCCTTGATTCTTCTGTTCCGGTAACTTGGGGATTTGCGAAGAGAGTCCCACGATGGTCCTGCCCGTCTTCCAGAAACTCTATCTTCTTCTGCCGAATCTTCGATTTGCTTTGTCTGACTCATGCGATAATCCTATCTCCTCTTCTACACTCGCACGAGACCTTCAGAGCTAGAAACGAAACCGTGCCTTACCCTCGCCCTAGCGATGATATTGACGGCCATAGTTATCAACAGAAGAATTGCAGCCATTTCTACCAGCGCGTGTACGAACATTGCGCTCGGGTCGGTGAAAGCACTGTCCATATTCAGTACCATAAAGGCGGCCATCGTGTTTATGGGGTAGAAGAAAGTCTTTGGAAGAATGTTCACCGAAGCCCCTGAGACCATTGCAACCGCCATTGTTTCACCGAGTGCCCGACCCAAGCCCAGCACGATCGAACCAACGATGCCCGATTTCGAGTAAGGGATGATAATCTTCCTCATAATCTCCCAGTCAGTCAGCCCTAAGGCTCGACCTCCATCCTTCAAGGACTCTGGTGTTTGGAGCATAGCATCCCTACTGATTGATGCTATAATCGGTACAATCATTAACGCTAATATTACTCCGGAAGCTAGCATGCCAGAGCTATAGACGGGGCCGGAAAACCATGGCATGAATGAAAGATAGTGTGCCAGTGCGGGCTCGAGTGTATAAAGAAGAAATGGGCCGAGAACCAGTATCCCCCAAAATCCGTAAATGACGCTGGGTATGCCAGCGAGCAGTTCTGTCAGAAACGAGACTGGTCCCGCTACCTTTTTCGGAGCAACTTGGGCAAGGAAGATGGAGATTCCCAATCCAGCAGGAACTCCGATTAAGAGAGCGAGGACCGAAGAGATCAAAGTTCCAGCGAGGAACACCAGAACTCCATATGAGGCTCCTGACATTGCAGGAAATCCGTGCACTTGAATTAGATTGCTGCTCAGCGCCGGGTTCCAGACGATCGTCGTAAGAAAGGAGCGGCCATACACTACGATCGAAGGATAGCTGAAAATGATCAGAACTGCAGCAATGACAAATATGAAAACGAAGGCGCTGGAGCCCAGAAGTGCAGTAGCATATTTGTATGCGGTATCTCGTATCCCGCGAGCGGACTTTACCAACTAGGTAATGACTTCTCCTCTTCCCTCTACTTATTGTCCAATTTACCCCGGAATCCCCGTATTTTGGGGAACTCCCAGAGCCGATGACTGCCTTCGCTTCTTGAAAACGAACAATTCCTTATGCTGTTGCGGCTAGCGGCTCTTGCCCTAGATCGCTCTCGATCTGCTTGATGCGGCGAATGAGAAAATCTCGAACCTCGATGAGCTTCGAGTCCGGATTTTCATCTTTCGAGATCACTTCTTCTATAACCGAAAGGTTATGCCTCCTACGAGCAAGTTCTTCTTTTGTGGCCCGTCGGCTTTCCATGAGCGTATATCTTCCTCTCTATCGGAGAGGATCTCTCTCGCGCGGTGCTTTAATATTCTACCACAATAGAATATATAGGCATATATAGCCTATTGATAATTCGCCTTTGTCTGGTACACCGCAACGAGTTTGTTTCTCAGGCAAATCAAGTAGATCTGCAATTGCTTCTCGCTGCGGAAAAAGGGCTCGACGCTGATTCATTGGTCTTGCTCTCTTTCGCTTCTAACGTGACTCGAATTCTACTGTCTAAATTCCAGAATCTTAAGAATCGTCGCTAGAAAAGAGGTGGGAAGAAGTGCAAAAGAAAAAGTGCAGAGAGGTCGCATCCACCCTTTAATTTGATGGATGAGCCCCTCACGTCCCGAGAGACTACGGTCCCTGAATCTGTGCGATTTGACTCTCGCTCAGTTCAGCTACGCTCGGTGGCAGCGGAATGAAACTCACCTGGTTTAGGAAATTGCCGGAGTTGCCGTAGTTTGGTTGGATAGCCCACGTCAAGAATGTCCTCATTGCGAGCGCCATTCCCGTCGCGTTCTGGTTCTTTGAGACCATCACGTATTCGTAGTTGATGATCGGGTATGAGTTAGCTCCTGGCGCGAATATCAAGGAGATCCTTTCATCGTTGGGAGTCTGCGATACGAGCGAGTTCGCGGCCGCTTGGATGTTTGATTGAGTTATATCGACAAAGTTCCCCGCCTGATTCTTGAGGTATGCGTACCCAAGTCCTCCCGAAGTGGCTTGCTTCAGATAGCTCACACCTATGTATGCGATTGAGTACTTGTTCCCTTCGCATGCCGTGACCATTCCTCCGTTCCCGTTTGCGGATTGTGCGCTAGGCACCGAAGGCCAGCTTACGGTCGTACCAAACCCCACCGTAGAGTTCCATGATGGAGTTGACTTTGACAGATATTGAGTAAAGATGAATGTGTCTCCGCTTCCGTCAGCTCGGTGGATGGGGATGATCGCCTGGTGTGGTAGGAGACTCGCAGCTCCCGGGTTGATTACTTTGATATTTACATCGTCCCAGTAGGTTATCGAACCATTGTATATTCCCGAGAGAACAGGCCCTGAAAAGTTCAGGTGGATCGTCGAGGGAACTTCTGGAACATTGTAATTGATTTGCTGCGCTGATATGGCCACAGGAATGTTGAGAACGTATGGGTATGCTGCTTGGACGCTACTTGAAAGATAGGCATCCGAAGATCCGAATTGTACCGTTCCCTTTTCAGCGCCCGCCTGACCTGCACCGCTTCCGGTTGACGCGGTGTTTATCTGAACATTGGGATACAGCTTTGTAAAGTTGGCCACCCACAAATTGAACAACGGATATAGCAATGACGAACCAGTTTCTGACATTGTGACCGAAGGTAATGAACTCGGCAGTGTGAAGGAGGAGCTAGGGGAGCTTGTGGATGTACTTGTTGTCGTCGACGACTGTGAGCTTGAAGAGGTTGTTGACTGCGATGACGATGATGTTGTGGAGGTAGAACTGGATGTTGATATTGGTGTTTGAGATGTGGTCGTTGAAGATTGGCTGCTGGTACTTGGAGTTGTGGTATTTGACGTTTGGCCAAGCGTCAGATAAGCGCCTATTCCCGCCACTATCACGATCACCACAATGATGATTGCAACCGCAACAGTGCTGACGGCGACGCTTCGGGAATCGAGTACTCTATAACGAGACTTCAATGGTTATTCACAAATTATTCTGCCCGGGAGCCGGCTTCATATGTATTGCGACAATAGAATATATAGGTATATAGATTCATCCGTTCATCTCCTGAGATGACTTTGATCACGTCGCATCCCTCCTATGATATTCGCATAAGCATCGGGCATATTATTATCCAAAAAATTTTGGATAGGGAATTTTCGAATCGTGTTACTGATCATAACGAGAAGCGTTCCCTTGGATTTGCTCTTAACTCAAAAGTTATTGAGCAACACTTCGAAGAACAAACTCAGCGGAGGCGTTAGGCCAGAATGGTGGCGAATTGGCCTGAAAAGTGCGGAAGGCTCTTTGGATTAGAGCTGCAACTCAAGCTGAAGAGACTGATTGGTCTTTTGATTAAATCGCTAATGATTTCTTAAAACGTTGAGACACAGTTACCAGAGCAGCAATGCTCTCGGCCGACTCTCTCGGCCCCGGCAAGAGTCCGCTCTAAACTTCTGATTATATTAGGAGCTAAACGTGTCCTTCGTACAGAAAGCAGGAACTCCGCTGTCTGTTTACAACGGCAATTCCTTGTGGGTTACTCTTGACAAGATCTGCCACATTTGAGGTCGATGGGTTCGAGATACCAACTCCCACCCTTAAGGGCAGGAAACGCTCGAACCCCCGCTTGCCAGGCTGATCGCTGCCTGAATGAGCGAGTTTGCCTGCGAGACAAGGTACTGCGTCTGCTGTGGACTGATTCTCTGGCCATCGAACTCCGCTCCCTCGAGAAGACCGATCATTTGTGACGCGAGGTGATTCCTCGGGGAGGCAAAGCAAGCTAGCTGACTGTTAAGTTGAGAGTATGTCTGGTCCCCTTGGCTGCTGCTCTCAAGCGCCGTGGTCGAGATGTTCAAAGTCGCGAGTCCGAATCGTCCAACGGGTGCGTTCAGCTACTTGTATGCTTCAGCCAGCGAGACGGGGTCGTTTCCCGCCCTTACCGGAATCCCAAGTGACTTTGCACTTTTTGCGAGCTCAGCCTCTCCTACATACAAGGATGATACTTTGCGAATGAGTTCCTTAATCGCCTCTCTGTAGAGGTCGTAATTACGGACAAGCTTTGCATTGGAGGACGTCATGCTCTCAGCGTCGATTGAAAGACTGCCTCCTCGTCACAACTCTCAAGGGGGTTGGGAGGAAGTTCCGACGCTTAACTGCACTGTCAATAGAATATTGTCAACAATATAGTTCTATAGCGTCGCCACGTTATATTGTGAAAGGACTTATCTGTTAGGAGCGCATTTTCTTCACAACAGCGCTCGAGGGAATGAACACACTTCCATACGGCACTCAAAATACCGAGAATGGACTCTGCGCCGACCGAATCGATCCACCATTCTCGCCTCCGGATGCAGGATTCTTGCGAACCCTCCAATAGGAGGATTTTCAAAGTGGAACAACGAGTCCAACTCAAGAGATGTGAGACCTGTTTGCATTTTGTCAGATACCTTAGAGAGAGCGATGCTTGCCTCGAAGAGTATGAGGTTCATCTTGCTGAGTATCACGGGCTAAACAGATAGGGTGGTCGTAAGTGAACGAACATTCAATCGGATTAAGCAGACCTGCACACCCACATCATCGTCGAATTGGACTTTCCAACCGGCTAGCTGAAGCGGAAGTGCTTCACCTGCTTAACTTTGGGCCAAAGGATGCGGGCAAACTGCTTTGCGATCTGAGGATGGTTTTCGGTTGTTCCATCAGCCCTGAAGAATTGCACACCCTTCTTGTCGGAATGGAATCTGGTGGTTTGATTCAAAGATTGAATGGCGCAGGCGAATCGGGAACAGGAAGCCAAGTCTCTGAGCTTTATTGTGCGACCTGCGATGGCATAAGACTGTTCGAATCTGCCGTAGAGGAGCTGACACACATTACGCTCACAATGCGGCTAAGACTCAGCCAAGAACTCGTGCGCGCATGAGTCATATTGCCCTAATTTTAGGGGCAGCCATTGGAAAGAGGTAGATTCTTTCTCTCGTTCTTTCCGGTCATTCAAATCTTGATTACTTGGGCATAGCCAAGAGATGTCCCTCTCAATTCTCGTTTGATCGACAAAGCGCTGCAACACTCTCTCTCCGCACTCAATCGATGTCTAATCATAGAACGAAACGCAACATCGTACTTGCCTATTCAAAACCGCTTCTCGAGGAGTCGGGTGACACGGTGCAATAATTAGGTCACTAGAACCCTATATCTTCCAATATATTCTATACTGGAAAGCTACTAATCAGAAACGTTTTCTCGCTGCAAACCATGTTAAACAAGAAATATCTATCCATAACGGCACTTGCACTTGTTCTAACATTCACAGTGATATTCAGCATATCCACAGCAGCATCGACATCCGAAGACGCCACAATGGCACCAATACAGCACGTCGTCGTCATCTTCCAAGAAAATGTCTCATTCGACCACTACTTCGCAACCTACCCAATTGCAACTAATCCACCCGGCGAGCCTCAATTCATTGCAGCAAAGAACACTCCAACAGTGAACGGACTTACCGGAAGTCTCCTGACAAACAACCCAAATTTGGTCAATCCATTCCGATTGGACAGAACACAAGCAATCACTTGCGACCAGGATCATGAGTACCTTGCCGAGCAGCAGGCCTACGACAGCGGCGCTCTCGACAAGTTCGTGCAATCCACGGGGGCAACCTACGGCAGTTGCAATCCAAATCAAGTAATGGGTTACTACGACGGCAATACGGTCACCGCACTCTGGGAGTACGCGCAGAACTTTGCAATGAGCGACAACTCTTACGGCACAACTTTCGGTCCTTCGACTCCAGGAGCTCTCAATCTGGCAGCAGGCCAAACTAGTGGGGCAACACCGTACAACCTTCCAGGCGTCGTAGTCAATGGCGTAGTGATAAGCGACACAGATCCAGCTTACGATGATTGCTCAGCGGGCTCGACACTCTCCATGAGCGGTACAAACATCGGAGATCTTCTCAATGCAAAAGACATCACCTGGGGCTGGTTTGAAGGCGGATTTGCTCCTACGAGCAGAACCTCAACCGGTGCTGCAGTATGCGGCTCCTCGCACGTAAATGTCGGCGGAGCCACCGTAAGCGACTACAGCGCTCACCATGAACCGTTCCAGTACTATGCTTCCACTGCCAACCCTCACCACCTTCCTCCTACCTCCATAGCGATGATTGGACACACCGATCGGGCAAATCACCAGTACGACCTCTCAAACTTCTGGCAGGCTCTCAACGCCGGTAACATGCCCGCCGTGAGCTTCCTCAAAGTTCCAAAATACCAGGATGGACACGCTGGCTACTCCGCCCCGCTGGATGAGCAGACATTCCTCGTGAACACAATAAACGCGATCGAGAAATCGGAATACTGGCAGAGCACAGCCATAGTCATATCCTACGACGATTCAGACGGCTGGTACGACCACGTGATGCCTCCGATCCTGAGTAACTCTAACGACCCATCCAACGATGCCGTTTTCGGAGCAGCACTTTGCGGCGTACCTGCGCAAGGCGTGCCAAACGATCGATGCGGACTCGGACCAAGACTTCCCTTGCTTGTAATCTCACCGTGGGCAAAGTCAAACTTCGTCGACAACACTCTCACCGACCAGACATCGATTACGCGGTTTATTGAGGGCAACTGGGGGCTCGGAAGAATTGGTGGGACTTCCTTCGACGCCAGCGCTGGGACCTTGATAAATATGTTCAACTTCGCCGAAGGTCCGCGAACGCACCCGATCTTTCTGGATCCAAGTACCGGCTTGCCAGTTCACTGAGGTCAAGTCAAATTGGAGCATTGCATAGGATTAAGTAGCACGAACAACAGTTCACAAGGCAAACCCGCTCTTTCCCGAATCGAAGAGGAAAGATGTGGGCCCGCCACTTTTTCTTTTTCACACTACACAGACTTCGCGTCCCAAAGTCCTCAGTCTTTCGGTCGTCAACATTCATTATTCCGTTTGACTTTGCACTCGCTTATCTGGGTTCAATCAATTATCTCGTAGTCTGCCAGTTTGTCTTCTGCAATGCAGAGTGGACAATCCTCGTACTGCGAGGGGTTATACGTTATATTCACACCCGGGTGCCTAGAGCACGTCTTTTCCTTCTTGTTGTTTGATCTACTTTTAATTCTCGCTTTGCTCTTCCTTCGCTGGCACTCAGTTTGCATCTTGTGTCGCTCATTTTATGCATCGAGGGTGAATTTAATCCTGTAAGGCGATTCTCAAAAGTGATAACACCGCCGACGGAGAGAGAGGGAGGGCTATATCTGCGCACACCCGCCCTCGAACAAACAAAATGAGCGGAACAAACCACAGCGATAATGTCTCTTACACGCCCTCTCTTGGTCAGCCGTGCGGGAAAAGACGTATTTCTTTGACTTTCGCAGAATGTCTTAGCATTTTCTTGAGATGACCGATCATTCTTGAGTTTCGAAGGCTTTCGCTCAATCCTCGCTGCATTTGACGGCTCTCAGAATTCCGTTCAGGCCTGCGAGGTTGCAGCCATGCTTGCTAAAGAGTATGGTTCAAAGCTAGTCGTGACGTATGCCATTCCTCCAATCAATATCTATTCCGCGCCGCTGAGGAGCGAGTACTACTCCACAATGGATTCGAGCGCAGCCAAGGAGGTCCAAAAGGGGCTTGCTCTGTGTTCAAAGCTAGGAGTGGATGCAAAGAGCGCTGTGTTGCACGCGCGAACCTCTATTGTATCATCGATCGCAGATTGCGCAACTGATAATGGATGCGACCTGATTGTCGCTGGGACAAGGGGACTGGGAGGATTTCGCAAGATGCTTGTCGGAAGTGTCTCAAGCGGCCTCGTTTCCCGCGCTCCGTCTCCTGTGCTAGTCGTCAGGCAAAAAGAAGGAAAGTCCTGGAACCCTACGATAAGACACATTCTGGTAGCTACGGACGGCTCGAAGAGTGCGACAAGGGCTGTTGCTATATCTGCGAACCTTGCAAAGACACTTGCAGCGGACCTGACTGCACTTCACGTTGTCCACCTTTCTCCTTTCATTTATTCCGCGGTCGATGCCCCGATCGATGAAATTGAGGAGGAAGCACGAAGGGAAGGGGAGAAAGCGGTCAAAGAAGCTGCGACTCTTGCAGAGGACGTGGGCGTCAAGACAACCCGGAAGATCCTCGCGGACACTCAACCTCCCGTCCCAGCAATCACGACCTACGCAAGAAAGAACGACGTTGACCTGATAGTTCTTGGGACAAGGGGACTCGGCGGCTTCAAGAAGCTCGTATTGGGAAGCGTCGCAAGCGGCGTCCTCAACTACGCACACTGCTCGGTGCTTGTCACGAGGTAGACCGCGAAATCTAGATTTGCTTCGAGCTGCTTGGAAGTACGTCGGCTATTGCTTTTTGCTCTAATTGAATAAGGGATACCCTTCGGGAGAAGCTTGAAGATCAAAAATATGGGCTCAAGTAGGTTGCCTGAAGGCAAAATTCCTACAGAGACACTTGCCCCAATTCTCAGACTCATCTCTAAGCGAGAGATGATGGTGTCGACGAGGATTGGAATGGATGCGGGAATCACGAAATCCCACGGGAAGTATCTCGTCTTTTCCTCAGGTATTGCAGTAGGGAACCCGGAAGAAGCGGATCTGGAGAAGGACCTGGTACACTCACTAGCAAAAAGGATCACGAGACAAGGCGTCAAGCCGGACGTGCTTTGTCCGGTAATACTCTTTCCACCCGGTTCAAAAGCAAAACAGGTAAGGGCCGTGCTCTTGAAGGTAAGCAAAGCCGCTGATAACCTAGACATCACAGTAACAAAGGGCCACACAGAAGTAACTCCCGGGCTGCGCAAGTTGACGTTGATTCTGACGATGTATGGTTCGGGCAACAGGCTCTCGCTAGTTCGAGGTTCCACTCATTCATCACGCTGATTTGACCTTCCGTGCCTCATGGCAATTGCAAGGCAGGTAGGGCGATCATTACCATCTGTGAAGATCATCTTCGGTGTTTAAATCGCATCTAACACCTGAAATCATTCTGCGAAGTAATTCGCAGGCCAGAATGACAACTTTGTAGGATGCCTTTCATGCACTCGTCTCTTGCCGTTAGTAGGCGCAATGCTGCGAGGTGTGAAAATGCCGTTCGCACGCTTTTCCAGTGCTCAATTCTTTGCAACCAGTTTATTGATTGACACTCAAAGTTTCAGGGTGAGGATGACAAAGACGGATTAATGGAGATTCAATCTGAAAATCTGGAGCTGGAGATTTCACCATCGGCATTCTAGAAAGACCACAGCGGGAGAAAAGACTACAACGAGTTTTGAAATGAGAAAGGTGAAAGCTGAATTAACTTTTCTGATGAAATGACAACCCACCGAGGTCGAGTAAGGAGTGTTTCGAACACACTAGATCAGGATTTGCTAAGATGGAACCGAGTGGAACTATGCCGCACGCATTCAATCCTTGCATGGTGAACGAGATGGAGGCCTGGAAAATCTTTCGCCAAATTCTTTTCGTAGATAGGAGTTGAAAACAAACCGTTTGCCAATTCCAATAGTTGAACCCTCTGAGAGGGAAGCGTTAAGGCAGATCAAGCGCCGCGTCGAATCCCTCAAGGAGGTGAAACAATGCCTAGGCGTGCGCATGTCCTTCACCAGAAAGAAACCTCACGTACATCTTGATGTCCGGCTCAAGGGAAACCCTAGCTACGAAGAAACGCACAAAATCTGTTCTACCATCGAAGACGAGGTGAGAAGCATAGTCCCGAACGCTAGGATCGGCATCCGGTCCGGGCCAAGCGGCATACTTCACCCTAGGGACATTTGGTCGCTCATAAAGAGTATTGCTGAAGAGGAATCGGGATCAAGAGGAGCCCACAACATACACTTTCAGAATATAGGCGGAAGGCTAGGCGTGGACTTCCACCTTGAAGTGAGCGCTGGAATGACGGTAGAGCAAGCTCATGAAGTCTCCAAGCGAATAGAGAAGAAGCTAAAGGAAGCCAACCTCGGAATCTCAGAAGTTGTGATCCATGAAGAGTCTGTTTCTGAGCTCATTTCGAGTGAGCGTTCGGGTCACGGAACTGAGATTAGATGGTATGTCGAGCATGTTGTAAAGAGATTTCCTGACCTCAAGCTGACGCGGCCGCCAACAATCAGGCAGATCGGGAACCGATTTCACGTCATACTCAAAGTGGCCTTCATGCCAGGAACGAAAATGGAAAGGGCAACCGAAATTACTTCTAGTTTAGACGCGGCAATCAAACATGGGTATCCAGCGGTCTCGCGGGTAGACATCACTCTCGCGCCTGCTCATTGAGAATTTCTTGGTAATTATCAGGTCTCGTCTCCTTGTTGAAAACACAAACAAAAACTCGCCTTCCAGATCGGAGCGTTTCCAGCCTGGTCTACTCATCCGTTGCGCTCTCAGAACTCTACCGCGATCTTGGAACAAGCGACGGCGGTTTAACAAACGAGGAGGCCGTCAAGAGACTTGATGCTTACGGTCCAAACGAACTGCCACGAGAGAGAGTAAGTTGGTTCAGGATTCTTCAGAATCAATTCCGAAACCCGATGTTCTTGATCTTGCTCGCTGTAGCCTTCGTATCGGGCTTCCTCGGACAGCCCGAACAGTCTCTGGTAATCCTTGTGATAATGGGTCTGAGCATTGTCCTGGGATTCTACAACGAATTTAGGGCAGAGCGATTGGTTGAGGAGCTGCAGAGGAGTACTTCTATCAGGGCCGTGGTAATTCGCAATGGCAGGCAAACTGAGATCGATTCCTCTTCCGTGGTTCCAGGAGACATTCTAAATGTGTACATTGGTGATATTGTCGCAGCAGACAGTCGGATTATCGACTCGACGGATCTGGAACTGAACGAATCGGTTCTCACTGGTGAATCGTTTCCCATTGAGAAAAGTCCCCAGACGCCAGCGTCGAGGCCGGAAACGCCAAGCCAAGCGACCGACATGATGTTCATGGGCACGGTAGTGGTCAGGGGAAGCGCGCGTGGAGTGGTGGTCTCAACAGGCAAAAACACAGCCTTTGGGTCCATATCGAAGACGCTCGCACGAGCGCATCCCGAAACTGAGTTCCAAAAGGGCACGAAGCGCTATGGAAATCTCCTGCTGTATCTGACTTTTTTCCTTGCCGTCGGAATTTTCGGGTTTAATGCGTTAGTGGGGCACTCACTGCTAAACTCTCTCCTTTTTGCTTTGGCTGTCGCAATTGGTATAGTTCCTGAGCTGATGCCGGGAATAGTGACCATTGCTCTTTCGCGAGGGGCACACAAGATGGCGAAGGAGGACGTCGTTGTCAAACGACTTGCCTCTATGGAAAATCTCGGAAACATCGATGTTCTATGCACTGACAAGACAGGGACCCTGACCGAGGGAAAAATTGTCCTCTCCCAACTCGCGAGTCCTGATCAAATACCCGAGCCCAAACTTTTGCCGCCGGCGCTCGCTTGCAGCGCTGCAGTATTGGGAGAAACAGTGGTAGGTAATCCGATGGATGTAGCGACTTGGGAGTATGCGGTTCAGCATCACCTTGCAAATTCTGTCTCAGGGTACAAAAAGGTAAACGAGATTCCGTTTGATTATGAGAGAAGAATGATGTCCATAATCGCAAGGAGCGAAGGTGCACTCGTTCTGATAACAAAGGGTGCACCCGAATCGATTATTCAGCGTTGCAGCCAACTAGTATGGAGAGGCAGAGTCCAAGTGATGACGCAGGAACTCTTAAACAGTATAGAAGCCTATGTCTCCGAACTTTCGTCCCAAGGGCTTCGGGTCCTCGCAATATCGCAACGATACGTAGACGCTAAGAGTAAGTATAGCATCAACGACGAATCCAACTTGACCCTTCTCGGCTTACTCGTATTCACCGATCCGCCGAAAAAGGACGCGGCGCAAGCAATCGAGAAGCTTCGAGAGCTCGGCGTGGACATGAAGATTTTGACCGGTGATAACGAACTGGTCGCAAAGAAGACCTGTGAAAGTCTGGGCGTACTCGTAAAGAGAATTGTGACAGGACGCGATCTTACATCAATGAGCTGGGCTGAATTCAAGACCATGACAGAAGAGACGACCATATTTGCAAGGGTCACTCCAGAACAGAAGCTCGACATTATCAAGGCACTCAAGGAGAATGGTCACGTGGTGGGTTACATGGGAGACGGCGTCAACGACGCTCCAGCGCTGTACGAAGCCGATGCTGGAATATCCGTTGATTCGGCTGTCGACGTTTCGAAAGAAGCTGCCGACATCGTTCTTCTCAAGAAGGAACTTGGAGTCCTTGCCAGTGGAATCGAGGAGGGCCGAAGGACTTTCGGAAACACAATCAAGTATGTGTTGATGGGGACGAGCTCCAATTTTGGCAACATGTTCAGTGCCTCCGCCGCGTCCGTTTTCCTTCCTTTTCTTCCTATGCTTCCAATGCAGATACTATTCATGAACTTACTTTACAATGTATCCAACCTCACACTCCCAACCGATAACGTCGATCCGGAATATTCAAAGTGGCCAAAGCGCTGGGACATTGGGTTTGTGAGGAACTTTACACTCTTCTTTGGCCCATTCAGCTCTGTCTACGATTTCTTGACTTATGGAATCATGCTCTTCATTTTTGGCGCCTCAGCCTCGCTGTTTCAGAGCGCCTGGTTCGTCGAATCATTTTGGACCGAGGTGTTGATAATTTTTGTGATACGGACAAGACGACTACCATTTTTCACCAGTCGTCCAGGAAAGTGGCTTGTTGCTCTAACGCTTGGGGCAGTAGCCTTTGGGACCGTGCTGCCCTTTACATCGGTCGGGACGTTTATGGGCTTTGTTCCGCTCCCTGTGAGTTTCTGGGTTCTCAATATACTAATGACCTTGACATATCTCTTCCTTGTTGATGCAGGGAAGGTCTTCTTCTACAAAGTGTGCGGCTTCTAGAGGAGTTAGAAAATGCCCTATTCGGCGTTGTTTGATTGGTGGATAGCCACCATCAGCTGGAGCATTGCTTTTCCGATAGTCGTAAGCATCTATTTGTACCGGCACAAGAAACCGCGTGCCAACGAGGGACGTAAGTTTCGATTGCTGAGAGACTTTGCTTTTGTATGGTTTCTCTTCGCGCTTCTCGCCTTCTATGTTGTGTCTGTCAGCCTGGGTTCATATTTTCTCTTTTCGATTGGAAACCTAGCGTTCGAGATGCTCCTCGTGATATATGTCCTCTTAGCAAGTCGCCCTGATCAATAATCAAATAGCACTCGTGAGCTTGTCTCGATCTGACCTTGTTTGAATCAGATTTTTCACTCCAATGTTTTTTGGAATTGAGTTGAGTCCGTTTCGTAAAAATTCGTTTTCAAACTTGAGGTTCATTTTTGTTTGTCGAAAGCCGCCATTCATTAAAAGCGATCCATCTGCTGAATTAAAGAAGGGCTGCAGGACCAGGAAGAATCCGATTCCAAGGATTTGATAGCCAGTAACGGAAAGGTTCGTCGATGATCTCCAACTTGACTGATTGCTGAGTCTTGGAATAGCTCCGGAGTACTCGAGGCAAGAACCAAAAATTGTGTTCTACTTGTTCTCCTTGATTCGTTCTTTTATGTGGCTAATCTTATGTTCCAAATCCTCTTGCAAACGCAATAATCTCGTCCTCGAATCTTCGTCTGTGTCTTTTTCCTGAAGCTCTTGCTTGACTATAGATAGTTCATGCAAGTAGATTGCAAGCTGGTTCTCGAGTGGCTCTTCATCGTTTACCCTATAATCGCGTGCCTGCATATCTGATATCTAACTCCTATCTCTGCAAGTTAATTCAAGATGCCTTTCTCCCTGCTCTTGATGAGTGCATCCAAGCACAAGAGATAGTTGGGAGGTAATACGCTTTAAACCGAGCGGACGATTATCGGTATTGATAGCCACCGAAGCGAGCTGTTGCAATCAATATCAGAGTAATTCGATGCATGAATTGCGAAAGCCGTGTTCAGGTTCCAATTTTGTAGCGTGCCTTTATCCAGAAATCAAGGAGCAGGATAGATATTCAATCTTGAGAAGATAAGATTACGGGAGCTATTTAGGGCTCCCTCTGCGCCCGAAGTCACAAGCATTTTATCTTCGTATAGCATAGGCAAACAAGCACGGACGCGGATAGAGACAAAATAAATTGTTGATGCAAGCTCTTTCTTACTGAATGGTTGAGCTCGTAAAACTTCGCCTGGCGACCAAGTTAATCCTCAGTCAGTCACTCCGTCAACATGGAAATCTTACATTTACAGAGTGGCGCAAATCCTCTGGTTTTCGATTTCCCTTTTCTCCACACACTAGGCAGAGATCTCCACTGTGAAGCGTTACCGCAGGTATCTCCGGGTAGTCGGGATGCCTCTTACAAGTAATGCATGGCCTATAATCTAGTTTCCTTGTTGAAAGCAAAACCTGCGATTTACCTTTCATGACGATTACTCTCCTCCCATGACCTGCAACATGTCCTGTAGGGGCCTTGCAGGCTCACGATGAATGAATGTCACATCTACAGAGACTCCTTCGGAAGATAGAACTATGCTTGCACCGTCGAACGCACTTCTGTAAGTTTCATACTTCTTTCCTGTTCCTGTTATTATGGTCCGATCGACTCGTAGAATTTGCATGTCGAGCAACTCGCGCACGCGTCTGTAGCACGTGCTTATCGGGATGCCATTCTCGTGGCTGATCTCTTCTATTGATTTTGCATCTGACAACGTTGAGATCAGAATCTTTCTCGCGTAATCATCAGACAACGCCTCTAGGATTGCGACCTGTTTGTTTATCTGTTCGACTATCAAGTTGGGGCTATCGAGGTTCACGAAAGAGAGCCCCGAATATCAAAATGGCGTATTTTTCGCAATCGATCGGATGAAAACGTGCTAAACCGTCGCAGTCTGTTCTCTTTGTGGCAGAACCTCGATTGTGACCGAGTGTTCGCTAGATGATATCTTCGGACTCAAGCCTACACCTTCAAAGAGCGCTCTCATGTAGTTCACGTAAAAGACCGAACCAAGAGGACCAAGCCTGTGGAGCAATGTGATGATTCTCTTGCCATCTGTGTCCGCCTCGCCGAACTCAAATTGGCCCGCATATTCTGATAGCATTTCAAGATAGTCCAGGACAGTGTCCAAAGTCAACGCGCCGTGTTTCGCCAGGACGATCGACCTGGGGGTATCTGCCCCCGCCTCCATCCCTGCGCGAGCCACTTCCTTTTCGGATCCCGCCTGAAGCAATCTTTGAAAAGTAGCTGAGGATATTTTGATGAGCCCAAGCCTCCTGAAGAACCTCTCAAAGTCCGCATAAGCAAGAAGCTGCTGGTTTAGAATTGTGCTAATGCTCATGTTCTGCCTTTTTGCCTCGTCCTCGAGTGCCTTCAGAGCACGCTCGCTCATCCTGAATGACCTAGTTACTGTACGGTCATTCTTTGTATGCCTCGGCAATTGAGAACGGTACCGTGTTCCGAGTAGCCTCCTCCATTCATTAATCCCTTTCTATGCTGGTCGCGCAAACGCTCTTGTTCCCTTTCATTGAATAACGAGCAGAATTTCGAGAAAAACAGGTGAATAACGGACCCAAGCGCTCTGTCCTGAACTTAAACTTCTTTGGATCGAAACTTGCTGTTACGCTCCTGCGCTTTGTCCAATGCATTTCGTATTTCCTCAAAGGTCAGTTTCTTCGGGTCAAACTCGATCCGTATCATGTCGGTCGAATAATTGACCTTCACGTTCATGATTCCATCCAAACAGCATAGCGAGTCCTCGATCTTTGCGTAATCTCTGACGCGGTCTTCATTGCCAGCGTCCAGCCTCAATATGAGCGTCCCGCTCCTCTTATTCATGTGCGACGATATTACGACCACGCTCCCCATACAATTCTTGAACTGGAGTGTTTACTCCAAATGGTGCGGAAACTCTACTTATAGCCCGCGTATCTTTTGTAATAATTTGTATCCGAAAATCACCACATCGCTCAAATCTATGCAAACGAGGTGGTTTACAGGAAAGAATCGCTGCAAGCAATCTTCCATAGAAGAAAAGGGGAGCCTTATGATCAGCTGTGGGTGGTCGAATTCAGATCTGAGAATCGTACGCTCTATTTTTATTCCATCGAGTTAGGAAGAATTCTTGCTCTCTTGTGGTTGATTAAGCGGATCAAGGAGAATTAGTCAAAAATGCAGCAAGTGGTGCCTTTGAGATTTGGAGAAAATATCTGAGATTGCTAGTTACCTGGGAATACCAAACGAGCTGGTTCACCCGTACGGAAATTACAAAGCAAAGATAGGCTTGCAGGCGCTCCTAGGAAAGAAAGCTGAGGGAAACCAGCGATCAAAACTTGTGCTGGTCACCTCCATGACCCCGACCCCTTTCGGCGAAGGGAAGACGGTGATCGCGATTGGGCTCGCTTCAGCATTACACCGACTGGGCTTAAGATCTGTCGTCTGCATCAGGCAACCCTCGCTCGGTCCGCTGTTCGGGATCAAAGGCGGTGCGGCAGGCGGTGGAAAATCAACGGTCGAACCGATGAATGAAATAAACATGCGCTTCACTGGAGACATAGATGCCGTAGCGTCGGCTCATAACCTGCTTTCAGCGGTCGTGGACAATCACATCTTTCATGGCAACGAGCTTGAGATAGACCCAAAGTCCATCACTTGGCGGAGGACAGTGGACATGAATGATCGTGCGTTAAGGCACATTGTCGTTGGCCTAGACCAGAGGTCGAAGAACGGTGCTCCTCTGTCAAGGGATGACGCCTTCGTCATCACAGCGGCCTCCGAAGCGATGGCGATTCTGTGCCTCGCCCAAACCTATCGTGATCTCAAAGAGCGTTTAGGCAAGATGATAGTTGGGTTCAATCGCTCGGGTCTGCCGGTTAGGGCAGGTGACCTCGGAGTATCCGGCGCGATGGCGGCGGTCTTGAAAAATGCGATGGAGCCAAACCTCGTGCAGTCCAGCGACGGATCCCCCGCGTTAGTTCATGGCGGTCCCTTTGGAAACATTGCAACAGGAACATCGAGCTTGGTTTCGATTCAAATGGGCCTTGCTTATGCTGATTACTGCGTTGTCGAAGCCGGGTTTGGGAGCGATCTCGGCGCCGAAAAGTTCTTTGACATCGTGGCAAGGGTCGGAGGATTTCGAGTGGATGCGGCTGTGATAGTGGTATCGATCAGGGCTCTAAAGTATCACAGTCAAAGTTCAGAGAAGAGCTATAATGCGAATGTGAGACGGGAGGAAAAGAGTCAGCTTCAAAGCTCATTGCCGGGAAGTCCGCTGAATGGAGGCATACAGAACTTGGAAAAGCATGTTGAAAACGTAAAATCATTCGGCCTTGCTCCCGTGGTTGCCCTAAACCGCTTTGCCTCCGACACTGACGCAGAAGTCAATCTTGTACGTGAGGCATGTCTGTACATGGGGGTTCAGTTTGAAGTTTCAAACGTATTCAGCCAAGGCGCTCAAGGAGGACTGGCTCTCGCGCAGCTTGTTGCTGAAGCAGCTCAAACGAACTCTCACTCAAACTTAAGGATCTATGAGTCTGACGACTCGTTTGAAGAAAAAGTTGAGAAGGTGGTCAAAAAGATCTATGGCGGGAGCGGCTTCGCTTATACCCCCGCGGCACTGCAAGACCTTGATAGGATTCAGAAGCTCGGATTTGAGAAACTTCCCATTTGCATGGCAAAGACTCCACTTTCGCTTTCTGACGACCCAAAGGTTGTGGGTCGCCCGGACGCATTCTCCGTGCAACTCCACCACATAGGAATTTCAGCTGGCGCGGGTTTCGTCATTCCCTACATGGGTGAGATCATGACGATGCCCGGGTTGCCGAAACATCCAGTTGCTGAAAGAATCGACATTACAGACTCTGGAGAAATTACCGGGTTGTTTTGATGAATCTGCGGAAGAAGGAAACAGATAGTATGTTTCTGCCCAAGACTCCAAACTGTTGTGAGCCCTATTCATAAGATCCGGCGTGTCGCAAGCAACAAACTAGGAAGCGGTCGAGCTCCGCCTCCTCCTCCTCTCGGTTCCAAAGGATTAAATTGAGACTAGCAATGTGAATGATCAGGCATCCAAAATGAGTGAAATTTCAGTACTCTACTTTGGCAGGCTGAAGGAAATTGTGGGCAAGAGGCAGGATAGGGTCAAAGTGGAGGATGCAAGGTCAGCAAGCGATCTCATCGAGATGATATCAGATCTTCACGGGAAGAGTTTCAAAGACTTCGTGTTTGATTCGAAGGGAAAGCCCAGGGCAGGCCTTGCTTTCGCGGTCAACGGAGACACCGTAGACGAGTCCCAACTTAAGAAGATAAAGTGCGGTTCAATTAGAGAATTTGTTATACTTCCTCCAATCAGCGGCGGATCTAAGTAGCTAGCAAAATCAATTTTTCTTGCGCGCGCCCGAATAACTGACTCATCGCATTTTGTAAACTTAAATCGCCCGCTGGCGTCCTTTACTAAACCGTGTAAGCTGTCTAACATGGACACACAACACGCCGTCTTGGTTGTTTCGGCCGAAGTCATTCCGGGAAAGGATGATGAGTTCAACAGTTGGTACGACGAGCACCACATTCCGTCCTTCTCGAGTAAGATGCCCCACCTCAAATCGATCAGGCGTTATTACTCGAAGAAATCGAATCCTCAGTCGATAGCAATCTACGAATATTCTACGATGGACGAACTAAAAATCTCTCTCGCTAGCAAAGAATCAGAAGACGCTGGAAAAGATGCAGACGCTCAATTAGGGAAGCTCGTAAAGTCGTTCACTTATAACAGGTACTTGCAGACCCACTCTACAGGCTGAAAGGATTGAAATGTGGAATTTGAGGATCGTTTAATTCATTCGTCTTCGTGTGCCCTTTCGACCTCATTCAGAAGCGCCTAGCGAGCGAATCTTTTCGCGAAGCAAGACCTCAACTGTGGCTCCCTGGGTATGATCACCTTCTACGCGATCCCTCAAGAGTAGCCGGCCATGGTATCTCTCCACGACCAGTGCATAAATTATCGACATTCCAAGACCGATGCCCTTCTCCCCACCCAGGTACCGTGTGAATATCTTCTTTTTCAACTCGTCTGGCACGCCCCTGCCGTGATCGCTTATCGTAATCTTGAGATAAGCCAATCCGTCAGAGACCACCTGCTCGACGCATGTCTCAAGATAGACCTCGCTTCCACTTGTGAACTTTACAAAGTTGGAGTAGAGGTTGACAAAGACTTCAGTAAGGAAATCGTCGGCAAGGACCTCCACTCGGTCTAATTGCAGGCTTGGTGAAACTGCTCTTGATTCGTGTATCCTCTTGTCAGGGCTCGCACTTCGTATAACAGACATTGCCTTGTCCAGCCGATCCAAAATCGGCACGGGCTCAAGCTCGACCTCGTGCTCTGACAGTACCAGCCCCAGCCTCCTTGCCCTCTCCAAGAGATCTATCGAATAGCGCATCGAAGCAAGAAGCGAATCTACCATCAATCGCAGATCTTCTCTGTCTTTGAGCTCCTCGCGCAGCATCTCCGCACTCAAAAGTCCAATCTGATTGTAGTTTCGGATGTCATGAGTCATGATATCCTGAAGGAGCTCTGCCCTCCTTCGCATCTTTTCCTCCTTTTCCAAAGAGAGTTGCAGGTCGCTCTTCGCACTCTGCTCTGCACACCGCAGTTCGCTCTCATGCCAGAGCTTTTCAAAGAAAGTAACATAGGAGCTGACCGTGGGCCTGCTCCTCGAATAAATCGCAGAGCCCACTGCGTCCTCGAACTCTTCGCTCGAGCCGTTCTTGAGCTCGATCACGAGTGATGCCCCTCCGTCAACCACTAGAATGATGAGTTGAGTCTCCGTGGACGATCTGTCTATTTCTCGAAAAAGCAAGACGGAGGAATCCTGTGACTCTTCGTCTCGATTGAGCCATGTTGTTTCTTCAATTAACTTGACTGTATTTCGAATTTGTTGATCGAAGGGAGCTAGGATTTTAGCACTGATGCATTTCCTCATCGAGGCTTGCAATATCGCGTCTACGACGTCAATCTTTTCACAACTGTGGAAGGCCCGCTGGGTCGGAAGCATCAGGAGTATTTCGCGAGATGTTGTCTCAACAAGTTCGACGAGTTTTCTTCGTATCTCTTTCGGATTGTGTATGACCTCAATTTGACCTTCGTCCTCTGATCTGCCCTCCTCTATGTCCTTGATCCTCCTTTCAACGTCAACAGAGTTGATCCAAAGATTTTCGAACAATGTCTCATAGCGCTTTACAAAACCCTGCTCCCCGCACACTACCAGCTGAGAGGGAGTGTGGCTTTCCTCGGTCCTCGCGAGGGTGAAGTAGAGCGAGGTAGAATCGACGATTGTAAAGTTGATTGGAGGAACGTTAGGGCAGTGACGTATCTGTATTCCGAGCTCAAGGAGGCCTCTCAAAACTTGGACCAGCACCAAGTCTTTTTTTTCCATTGTTACGAGGTATCTCAAGCCAGTCGCGCTGGCATTGTCGTTATAGTTTTGAAGGGCCTTCTTGTACGAAGGCAGCAGGTTGTCATAAGCAAACTGCAGAGCCTCCATATTGGAGAACATCGAGAGGCCGGATCTTGAAGCTTCGCTCGCTTCCTTTATCCTTTGCACCACCTTTTCCGGGTCTTGAAGGAGCTCAGTCTTCCTTTGCTTAGAGTATTGTTCACTCGCTTTATCTGTTGATTTTTCAAACTGAGTGAGGCACGCATTTCTCGCCAGCGTGTCACGATTACTCTCTATTGGTTTTGTTTTGGAGCTTTCGCTAACGGTGATATCGCCTCTGCCGGTTTCTACTTGCTGCACCTCTATAGAATTAGTGCTCTGCGCCCTAGTTAATGAGCTCACGAATTGCGAGAATTTGCCGGCTGTGCTCCAGCTACTTATGCTTACATAGAAAACTATTCTAAAAATTGGAAAAGCACTTTTGCTTTGATCGTAGTATCTTACGTGATGGTAAAAAGATCTACTCTTGGGTCTCATTGCCTTTAGCTTCAGCATGCTTGCTGAATCAAGGGATAAATTTTGGAACTTCTTGGTTGCGGCAAATGATGTTGCAGATTGCTATAGAATCTGGAATTGTAGAATCGCCACAATTCTAGGCGATATCAGAAAGCTCAGTTGCAGACCACATGCGAAAGAGAGCGATTGACGAAGAGGAGTTAAGGCTGAGTAGCACGAAGCTTGAAGCAAATAACAAATCTGAGAGATGTGCTGCGGCCGACTTTTGATTTCATGATGCCCGCCTCCTCTAATGTTCTCATAACGGAAACGCATTTTTAGCCATCGATCATCTTTCCTCCACCGGAACGAGAACACTAGAGAGGCAATTGTGCCATGCACCTCTCCGAGCGAGAGATTTTGATTGGTAGTTACAAGCACGCCGCGTACAAGGCCTGTTACTGGACTGAGCAGAGCCTTAGGACGGGCGGCCGCCGGCAATGTTACAAGCACAACTTTGGCATCAAGAGCCATCAGTGCATCCAATCAACTTCATTCAGAGGATGCAACATTGCATGTACTTTTTGCTGGCGTGACATCGAGGAAAGGCAGTACAGCTTCCAGAAGACAGACGACCCTGACGAGATCGCGGAGCAGCTTGTGACGACGCAACAGAGGTTGATCGAGCAGCATCTTCCATTTGCCCTTGACAATTACGAGAACATGATCCGAGTGATTTTTGCTCTCGGTCGCGAGGCTCGGGCGCTATCGATTCCTGAGATCTCTGAACGCGCCAGCATTTCGAGAATGCGCGTCAAAAACTCGCTAAACGACCTGAAGAATGCGGATGTCGTTCTCGAAGTGAGAGAAGCCGGAGCGCCGACAAAATTCCTTCTTCGCAAGGATCTGGTCGGTGAAGCTTCTACTTCCCATGAATCCTCTCAAGGTATAGTCGAGCGACTAGTTGCATCAAAGAAGGACATAATCGACGTCCATCTCGAGGCCGCAAACCCAAAACATGTTGCAATCTCCTACGATGGTGAGCCGACAATGTACGAGAGAATTGGAGAGCTCATAGGAGAATTTCGCCAGCGCGGACTTTCCACTTTTGTTGTGACCAACGGAACCTTTCCTGAGCGAATAATCAGGCTGAAAGATACCGGGAACCTTCCCACGCAGCTGTACGTGACGCTCGCGGCGCCTGACAAGGAAACGTATCTCAAAGTGTGTTCAAGCGCCAGACCGTTCTTCCCCGTGAACCCAGACCATTGGGAGAGGCTGAACAAGACTCTCCGAATCCTGTCAACGCTTGACTGCAGAACAGTCATACGGATTACTTCCGTGAGAGGCGTCAACATGATCAAGCCGCAGCTTTACAGACAGATTGTCCAGAACGCGTCACCGAGCTTTCTCGAAGTAAAGGGATTTTCAATCACTGGCAACGCCCCGCGGATCTCGGAGCGGCTTGGTAGAACAACTGTCGGGTACAAAGACCCCGGACTGCTAAAAGCAGCGTTGGAGTATGCTCCCACGCATGAGGAGATGATTGATTTCGCGCGAAAGATATCTGATGATTTTGCACTTTTCCCACTGATCAGCCAGAGCGAACTCAACCGCCAAGTGCTGATGGGCGTCGCCTGGAAGGATTCATCTAACGTACAGATTGATTTCCATTCTGAATTGTAACGTAGACACCACAGCGTATTCTGCTCAAGGCCCGTGAAAGTTCTAATTTATGATGGCGTTGCCCACGTAGAGGCTGTTGTTGTAAACTTTGATGTCATATTCGGGCAATCTCGAGGGAGGAGGGCCTCCTGTCACCGCACCGTTTGCCGCGCTAAAGTACCCCGCGTGGCACGGGCAGTAGAGCTGCGAGGACGTATAATTCACGCTGCATCCCGCATGAGTGCAGATAGCGCTGAAGGCCTTCCAAGTGCCGTTGTAGTTTACTACGATCGAGCTTCCAAATGTGGGGTGATTGAAGTAGGCGTAAGTCTTCCCATTCAGTGCGCTCAGGGGAGCTAGGAGGATGTAGCCGCTCGGCGGACCACCCTGTGCAGTAGTTGAGGACGACGAGGATCGACTGGAACTGTTTGTCTTTGACGCAGTTGTCGTGCTTCCGGCAGAGCCGCTGCTCATTGCCGAACTCTGTGCTTGAGTACTTTGAGAAGATGGCAAGGATGCTGATTGTTCAGATGTCTGCGTGAGCAAAGATGGCAGTGTCAATTCGCTGGCCGCACCGGCTGGAGCAGTTGAGCCTAGTTTTTCAATCAGAGCGGCAACTCCTCCAACGGCAGCGATGCCCATCACCCCTGATATCGCGATGCGCCTAAGAAAAGTCCGCCTGTCCAAAGAGATGCACCGTCACTTTACTTTCAGTCCATAGTAGGCGACGTTCATAACAAGGACGCTCACGGTCGAGAGTATCATCACGCCCGAAAACAATATCGGGATGTTTGACGCGGAGGATGCGGCGTGAATAAGCGCAAGAGCTATGAGTACGATTGAAAAGGAGCTATGAAAGAGGAGCGAATCCTTAACCGTTTCTAGAAATGCGCTTCCTGTGAGCCAGACAATTAGAGCAGTTGCAAACGTCGCATAACCAAAGACAATTCCGATGTTTATCGGAAAAGAGACGTAGTAGCTTACGTGGAGTATGATGAAGATTCCGGCAAGAGCAGATATGGCGATGTGCACTGCGCGTATCGCAGCAAGATTTCTGACGACCTTCAGAATCTTTCCTCTCAGGACCATGAAGATGGCGGAGACTCCAGCGAGGGCGACGCCGGCGAATCCAAAGATGTCACCGGGAGCCACAGCTGGAAAAACCATGTGACCTGATGCACCCCCCCCCGCCTTTCTTCCTGCTTTCTCTGATGGTGGTCAGTTAGGGAACACGGTAGTGTCTTCTAGTCGTCGGGACCGCCACCGTCATCGCCATGCGAAGTAGTATTCGGCGGCGAACTGGTGAGTAGACCGGTTGAATTGCCACTCGAACTTGAGCTACTCGTACCCAAAGTGGATGTCGAGGTCGAGTTGGTTGTTGTCGCAGTTGTTGTCGCCAATGCAGTTGTCGTAGTTGAATTCACGCTCGATGACGACGTGCCACTCGTGGTAGTTGAAGCAACTCCCGAATTACCGAAATGTTGCAATTGCGGCTGAAGATTCAGCGCGTGGCTTGCCGCGGGGTTGAATGCAAATATGACGACCGAACCCACGGCCGTCAAGACTAGTAATGTTAGGATTGAGGCCAGTGTAATCTTCTTCAATCTCTTTCATTTACCTCCTATGCTGCAGAATTGCTCTCGCAATTCTTGCTTGCTTTCGCATGTCGATTCCTCTTTGTCTGTTTGCCGATTTGCTCTCTTTGTCATAGGATTCGGCAGGTCAAGAACCTCTCCCTGTCTTTAATGATCGGCTTTTTCACGCTTTGAAAGAGAATTTCGCTGTTAAAGAAACGGAATTGCGCGTCTATGGCCTGACTTCAGTTCTGTGATTCTAGGAGATTAGAAGGCCTTTAGAATCGCGGTTCTAGGACGCCCTATGGAATAGGTTTTACTGGCGTCGATTTCGTGCTAGGGACTGATTCTAGTTTGGAAATTTCCCTAAGGAGTATTTTTCCATGCCTTTACCGTCTCATACCACATCACGACTAGAGCAAACCCACCTATCAGGTATGTCCAAAGATAGTAGCCGTTCATTGAAAACCCAGCAATGAAAACCGTAAAGTAGGCAAAGATCACGGAAAGCATGACCGTGTAGAGAAGAAATCTGGGGATGATGTACGAGCCTATTTTGAGGAACTGCTCGAGTGTCTCAACCTTTACCTCCTTCACCAGGACGTAGTCGCCTGTCATTTCATCTCGCCGCGCGAGACCGAGGGACACCAGTTTCTCTAGATGGTACTGCGCCAGTGCAGGGCTGTTCAGTTTCAGATTGCGCTGAACTTCCTTTATGCTTGACCGCTGAACTTTGAAGATGTAGGTGTAGACGCGAAGCGTGTTCCCACTCAACTTTGCGTTTACTGACGGGTCTGGCAATTGTGAATCAGCGGTGCTGGGCGCTCTTTTCAAAGTCAGGCCAATTTAAGCATCTTGTGTTTAGAACAGTGTTCAATTGTTTACCTTACGCTTGAAGTAATGTCCAGAACCTGAAATTGTAAAAGGACTGCTAAGATAAACGCAGTCGGTCCGCATGAAATTTCTTTCAAAGGTTGAAAAAACGCATCATTATAGCGGGCTGCTGTTTCACTGGTGGTATCAGACGCATGGTGAGGCAAGATGAACGGTAAAGCAAAAACTGTATCTGTAGTCGCGGCCGGAATTCTTCTGGCCGCGGGCATAATTGGCGGTGTGACGGTGCTGCAGCGTGCCGGAGTACTTCCCGAGATAACGGGCACTAGCCTAACCCAGACTTTCGTTTCGTCATCTTACTCTACCACCTCTTCTGTTTCGTCCTCCCTGAGCACCGTCAGCTCGGGCTCCTCAGGCCAGCAGGGAGGAAGCGGATCTCTGGTCATTTTGTTACATGATCCGCCGAACGTTCCGCTAGGAGTAACAGCAGTTTTCGTCTCGTACTCTGGCATTGCAATTCAACCGTCGCAAGGGCCAAGCTGGATTGAGCTAAATCAGAGCGGCTCGATCGACTTAATGTCTGTTGTGAACTTTACCCAAACCATTGCAAACGTGAAGTTGATGGAGGGCTCATTTGACATGCTGAGGATGAACTTGAGTTCTGTGGTTGTGACCTTTAATTCTAGAAATTACACAGCCTACGTTCCCACTGCATACTTGACCGTGCCAATCGCGGGCGGCCTCCAAGTACAAAACTTGGGAACCAGCGGCGCAGTGATCGATGTATCGCCAACGATCATCAAACATACTTCCTACAATTCGACGGGGGCAGCATCAGTCTCTTTCTCGATGGTGCCTTCTGCAAAAGCGTATGTGGTTCCACCTTCTCAGCTTGTGAGCTCGCATCTTCAGGTGGGTGACAGGGAAGACCTCCGAAATGAAAACTGGCTAACGACAGCCATCAGTACAACAGACAACCAGACTTCTTTTGAGATAGCCTCAGCTGCCCTATCCAATTCTAGTTTCTACATCACGATCAAGAACACTGGAAATACCTCAGTGTTGATAGGGAGTATTTTCATCACATCCAACGCATCGCAGACACAGGGCCTGGAAGGCAGTGATGGAGTTGACATCGGAAGTTCTTCAATACTCTTTACTGTGTTATCAAATGGGTCTCTTAGCCCCTTTGCGAATTATGGCGAAGGGGACAGCGGCGATCAGCTCCAGCACTCGGCTAACTTCGGGTACAACCTATCTTCTCATTCTTATGCGACCTTTAGCTACATAGGTCATATTCCACCCAGCGTGAACAGCACAACAAGCGGAGAAAGCGAGAGTGGTGTGAGCGACAACGCAATCGGAGTATCGATGAATAGCAATTTCAACAACTCGCAAGAGGCCCAGAATCCCGCAGATGGAGGAAATAGTACTACTTCAACCTCTGTGAGCACAAGCACTTATTCAGCTTCCAGCCAATCAGCCATTTTAGATGGAAGCTCCAATGGATTGCAAATTATTCGCGGGCAGTCATACATAGTTGGTGTAATCTCTGGCGACATCACAACTTCAGCAAGTGTAACTGCCGCCTGACTTATGTACGCCTGAAGCGAGTGCATGATGAAGAACCCCTGGACTTGCATGGGGATTGAGACTCTCACAGGCTTGGATTAGATCTGTTGATTAACCTCGAAAGCTTCTAGTAGAAGGAGAGTGGAGCTAATGGGGGAGTTTCTTTGAGCAGCCAAGCTTCTGCAAGAATCGAGAGGGCAGAGGCAAGAGACACACCCGGCATTTTGAATCTCATGAAGGTCGCCGGTCTCACGACCGCAGGGTTGGATAAAGCCGAACTGTGGGTTCTGAGAGAAGAGCGAGCGTGGAAGCATGAAGATACTGGGGACGAAGGCGACATTGTCGGCTCTGTTGGCCTAGAGATATGGGGTGGAAAGCAGGGAGTGCTCCGTTCTCTGGTAGTTGAGAAATCCCACAGAAATCGAGGTCTGGGAAGCATCCTTGTGCGGCACGTCATCCAATCCGCAAAGTCGATGGGCTTGAATGAAATTTTCTTGCTAACCGAAAAGGTAGCATCATATTACGAGAGGTTCGGTTTTAAACCGCTTGAGAGGAACAAAGTCAGAGGGGAAGTGTTGAATTCGGACGAGTTCAACGGTGCCTGTCTTGAATCCGCGACCGTCATGCGACTGGAACTTCAAGCAACCCAATGGAACTAAGAATAACAACTTGGAAATTCAAAGAGGATAAATTCTTACGCAGGTTTCTTTCTTTATCCTGGCAAGGAATAATTTCAATGCCTCCCTTTCTGGTGTCTCCTTCCAAATTCCGGAATGTTAAGAGGAAGGAAACAAAATCGGTGGGAGGAATCTATGGGAGACTCGAGCCTAAGCGAAGAGAAGACATTCGCACAGGATCTTTTGTACTGTCGGAAGTCATTTTGAAAGATGCAATCGCAAGCTAGTAAGAAATTCAAAAGAGCGGACAGAATCCGTTCTCATCAACCTCATCGAATAGACTTCAGTGCCGCAACATCTCCTGAAAAGACACTTGCTATGTTTGCCATAGTCGTCGTGATCGCTTTTGCACTCGTTCTGTCATACTCGTACTTTTTGGAGAGGACGCCTCAACGAGGCATTCAGACGGTGACCTCGACGATCACCAAGGCATTCACAATTGTTTCAAGGACAATGGTCACGGGTCCGCCCAATCAGACCAAGGCAGCAGGCTTTGACGCTGTGGCAATCTACATAGAGGCGAATGCAAGCGTCGTCACCGTATCCGGAAGCACCAGCTCGGGGCTGGTTGTAGGTTCTGGCTTTGTCACTGCATACCAGAACTCGACATACATACTCACGAATTTTCACGTGGTGGATTCCGTGTCCGACATCACAGTGACGTTCTGGGATGGGAACTCTTACCCGGCGAGGATGATCGCGTCGGATCCTTACTCTGATCTAGCAATTCTGACAACCGAGGCGCCCCACTTTGAGTTTCCACACCCTCTGTCATTGTATCCTTCTTCTTTTCTCAATGTCGGTCAGACCGTAGTCGCCATTGGTGCTCCCTTCGGACTGTCCGGGTCCATGACTGTAGGCATCATAAGCCAGCTTGGGAGGACACTTCAGGATCCGACAGCGGGCAACTTTTCAATCGCTGCCGTGATACAGTTCAGCGCCCCGATCAACCCGGGCAACTCTGGTGGCCCCTTGCTTGACTCGAACGGGGACGTGGTCGGCATAACTACCGC